>Ga0209566_100273_pt1 | contig 48159 bp, 61 predicted proteins | sample Araplavi_mTSA_r2_2_FD_184287 | JGI IMG/M metagenome (GOLD analysis project Ga0209566, IMG submission 184287) | Arabidopsis root microbial communities from North Carolina, USA - plate scrape CL_Cvi_mTSA_r2 (SPAdes) (version 2) | ecosystem: Host-associated > Plants > Roots > Endosphere | place...
CCAGCGTTCGTCCTGAGCCAGGATCAAACTCTCCAAAAAGGATGAATCTGAATAGCTCATTTAAAGCTGACGAGATTGTTAATCTCTTTTAAAGTTTAAAGTCGATTGCTCGACTTACTTCTCACTCGTTGTTCAGTTTTCAAAGAACAATTTCTTTCTTAATTCCGCCACCGTTTTAGCGGCGACTTTTTTAATATAGCACATTCACCTGGTCGATTGCAAGTGTTTTTCTTATATTTTTTTTCAAATCATCGAATCCACTTGGTTATCTTCCCTTCTCTTCGAAGCGGCGTTTTCTAAGTTAACATAATTGGAGAGGGCAAGTCAAGCCTCCACCCTCTATTTTTTTTCTACTTGGTAATTGCGGTTTCTGGCGTATTTGGAAATCTCCTTTGGTGTGGCCAGACGCGCATACATCCGAAATATCACTTTGTATCTGGATTCAATGGCACCTTTAATCTCCTGATCGATTCGCTTGTCGTTTAAATCGAACAGCATTTCGTCTAATTCTTTGCGAAGTACATAGTCTAGCTCTCTGCACTCCCGATCATTGAATAGAAATCCGAGCATACATCCATTCAAACCCCTCTCGACTGTAGATACAGATAGGGCATCCTGGCAGCAGCAAGACGTGCTACAGATGACCCTAACGCAAGGCTCTATGGCTTACATTCAAATTGCATTACTGTTATGCTCAGATTTTCCCATTTTTATGACAGACGATTTGAAAAATATTTACATATGCACCAACCAATAAGTTATAGTGCTCTCGATAATTGCCGCAATCAGCAATAACACTACAATAACTACAGCCAATGGCTTCGTTAAACGAAGTACTCTGGATAACTCCGAACGCGCCGTTCTTAATTGGACGGGCACGAACAATTGGATCCCCGCTTTCCAGACTAACATCCCCAACTTTAAGCCGTAGGCACAGGCTATCAAAATGACAGGAATCTCAATGATGCCATGCGGTACAATCCCTTTTAAGATAATCGAGAATGTATTCCCCTGATTTTGCAGCGAAAGCACATAGCCTAGGATCATTCCGTTCGCAATCAACATAAATAGAGGCAATATACCGTATCCAAGACCTAAGAAGACAATCAGGATGGATTTAATGGCATTGTTCAAAAAAATGACGAGGAAAAACCAGAACTGCGGGTTCTCTTTACCGCTCAGCGACTCGCTGATGGATTTGATCCCTCTAAGCTGATTGTTTAAAAAGCTCGTGAACTGATCCGAGTTCGCCCAGCCCAGGTAGAAACTGAATGCGAACACTAGTACGGTGGCAATGAAATAATGCTTCATTTCCTTAAAGTGAATAAGCAACTCTTTTATTTTCACGATATTTCCTCCTTGATTTGAAGAATAAGTAGGATGTGTACGAGCATACATTGATGATAAACAGAAATACAAGCCTTACCCGTTTGTAAGGCAAGAAGGAGGAGCCGGCTACAGTGAATTACTTTTTTGTCGTAAATGCTCGTAAATTAAAACAGTTTATCTTTATAGCTGTTGCCATCATGTTCGCGGCAGCCATTGTGTATTCGGAACAGAACAACATCTCCGTGTTTTCATCTGGAGAACCCGCCGCTATTTATAGTGTGCAAACGGATAAGAAAGTGATTGCGCTCACGTTCGACATTAGCTGGGGGGACAAGCGTGCAGAGCCTATTTTGCAAGTTCTTGAAAATAAAGGCGTGAAAAATGCGACGTTCTTCCTCTCATCTCCCTGGAGTAAAAGCCACCCGGATATTGTCGAACACATCAAAAAGGACGGTTTCGAGATCGGCAGTCACGGCAATAAACATGACAATTACAGCACCTTCAGCGATGAGGAGATTCGTAAACAAATTTCTACGGCCCATGGAATATTGACCGAATTGATGGGGAAAGAGCCGAATCTTCTGCGTTTGCCCAATGGTGATTTCGACAAAAGAGTACTTCGCATCGCGGATGAACTTGGGTATTCGGTGATCCAATGGGATACGGACTCGATGGACTGGATGAATATCGGGGTCGACAAAATTGTCGACCGCGTGGTCTCGAAAGCGCATCCCGGTGATATCGTATTGATGCATGCCAGCGATTCTTCCCAACAAACGCACGAAGCCCTTCCCCAAATCATCGATCAGTTAAAAGCCAAGGGCTATGAGTTTGTGACTGTAAGCGAAATGATTAAACAGACACATGTGGAATCCAAGCCGGTGGAAGATCAAGCCATGAAACATATCCATTAATGCTTATAGAAAAAGAGCTAATTCACCAATTAGCTCTTTTTATTTTCCAATATTTTGTGGAGTATTAGGATTTGCCATGCATTACAGACTAACAGCGGAGCCAACATAAAGAGACTGGATGCTGAGTTGTCGAGCTTAAGCGCTGGTACGGCTTCCAGAACGGTGACGGCGGACATGAAAAATAAAGTTGGAATGAACGCATTTCGATTGGTCATGGAGACTTTCCAGTAAGCAACGCCTAATGAAATGATAAGAATGATGACCGGAAGAACCAAGTAGCCAAGAAACGATCCTTCGAAGCTTGTCATCCGCAGATAAGCAAGATCAAAAAGGACGACGATCACAATGGTCAATTGAAGAAGGTCCCACACTGTTTTGGAGCGAATGATTCCCGCCGCAATGAACCTGACAATTAAGTAAGCAAAGAAGCCCATTTGACTCAACACGCTGATCGTCGCGCCACCAAGCAGCATGTTCATGACATTAAAGCCAACAGCTGACAGCCCCATCAACGAAAATTCCTGGTCCGAATATTGCAGGATAAGTCCAATCAACGTTGAAACGATCATGCCAATCAACAAGGTAGTCCAGAACATATGAAACCATTTTCGCAAAGTCACGTTGAAAACCCCCATAATGAACTCTAGTTGCTAATTGTACCAACGTTTTACGCAAAAAGCCAATGAGTGGCCGTGATAATATCTCTTTAACCACACATACTATCGGTATCAAGCAAGGGAAGGGAGTAAGCTTTCATGTTGATAAAAAGGCTGGGAAAGCTCAAGGTCATTCCAATTATCCTGTTCGTCGTACTTCTCTCTTCATGTGGAACGGATAACTCCTCGCAAAATCAATCACAGGGCAATACGTATAAAGAAACAAAATCAATGGTTCTCGACATTCTGAAGTCTGACGATGGAAAGAAAGCCATCAGTAACGCCAATCGCAGCATTATGAATGGAGATGTCGGAACAACTGGTTTGGCCGGTCAATCGCAAATCAAGCTTCTCTCCGCTAACGAATCTTTGCAGCTGCAAATGGCCGTAAAAGATGTACTAACTGCGGAAGAAAACAACAAATTTCTACAAGATATGATGAAGGATCCCAAATTCGCCGGTGATTTCGCCAAAGCGATCCAAAAAGACACGAAGCAGATGTACAAAGAATTGATGAAGGATCCTGATTATCAAAAGTCGCTCGTGGATGTTATGAAAAACCCTGATTATGAGAAAATGGTTTTGGACGTGATGAAAACGGCTGCCTATCGGCAACAAATGATGACCGTTATGCAGGAAGCACTTCAAAGCCCCTTGTTTAAATCGCATATGGTTGATCTGTTGAAAGCTGCCATTGAACAGCAAAGCAAGCCCGAGCAGTTATCCACAGGCGGTAAAAAAGGAGGGCAAAAAAGCGACAGCAGCAGTGATAAAGAGAAGCAAGGCGGTGATTCCGGAGATCAGAAGAAGCAAGAGAGCGGCGAAAAGAAAGATGATTCCGGCGGCAGCTCTTAACCGCATAAAGAAGAAAGGGACTTGCAGCCTTACGGCTGGAAGTCCCTATTTCATATTAGCCTTCTAATTTGGAAATGATGTTCGCGGCCACATCCAGGTAAATCTGACCAGCCGTCGTATCCGCCTTGTAAACGGATGGAGAGTAATCCTTCTCCGAGATATGGTTGTCCGGCGCTCCAAGCGGGATCTGCGCAAGCAGCTCGCTATGCAGGTTCTCGGCAAGCTTCGCGCCTCCGCCTTTGCCGAAAACATAGTCTTTGGAGCCGCAGGACTTGCACTCGTAGTAAGACATATTCTCAACAACGCCAAGAATATCGTGATTCGTCGAGACAGCCATCGCCCCCGCTCTAGCCGCGACAAAAGCAGCTGTAGCATGTGGAGTCGTGACGATAATTTCTTTGCTTTGCGGAATCATCTGATGCACGTCCAGCGCAACATCCCCGGTCCCCGGCGGCAAGTCCAAGAGAATATACTCCACATCTCCCCAGTTGACTTCATGGAAGAAGTTGCGGAGCATCTTGCCCAGCATCGGTCCACGCCAAATGACCGGCGCATTATCCTGCACGAAGAAGCCCATGGAAATCACTTTCACCCCATGGCGCTCGACAGGAATAATCGCATTATTCACCAATTGGGGCTGCTCTTCGATTCCCATCATATCCGGAATGCTAAAGCCGTAAATATCCGCGTCCACAATGCCGACTTTCTTCCCTTGCCGGGCAAGCGCGACGGCCAGATTCACGGTCACCGTAGATTTACCTACGCCGCCTTTACCGCTGGCGATGGCGATGAATTTGACCTTGGACTGCTCCAGAATTGTCTGCGGAGCTGCTTCCGCTTGATCCTGCGCGGCCGGCTGCAGAGCTTCATTCAGCTGATTGCGCTCAAAGTCTGTAATCGCACGAAAACGTATATGTACCTGTTCCACGCCCAGCGGCTTCAAACTTAGGCTAATGGCTGATTTCGCCTGCTGCTTAAAGGCCTCATCATCCGTCGTAGTAATTAAGGTTAACGAAACCCCGTCTTCCTTAATCATAATATCTCGAACGAAGTTAAGGTCCGTCATACTTTTTTGGTACTGAGGGTCGATCAGGGGTTTTAAAGCTTCTAACAATTGATCTTTATTGATCATAACCACACCACACCTTCATTAGGACAAAGTATCTATGCGGCTTTAATTATATCATAAATCAACTAAGATCCAACTTTTTCCCCACTGTAATATCGAAGAACGCCTTGATAGATGGAGGCAGCGACTTTTCTCTGATATTGTTCGCTCGCCAACAATCTCGCCTCATCCGGATTAGACAAGAAGCCCACTTCGACTAAAGCGCTAGGAATAGTTAACGTTTTGAGCAAATAGACCGTTTTATCTGCTTCCTTGGCGATTCGATCGGTATTCTCCAAGTTCTTCTTCAATTCGTTTTGAATGAGCGTGGCCAGATTCGAATTGTTCGGGTTATTCGGATAGTAGAACGTTTGTGCGCCTCTCCACTTCTGCGAGGGAATGCTGTTCAAATGCACGCTCAAAAACATATCGGCTTTCTTGTCATTCGTCAAATCCGCTCGGTTATGCAAATCCTGTGTCTTTCTTTTGCTGTAACCCTTCGTACCCGGGTCGGCTAAATCTGTATCTGTCTCCCTGGTCATGATGACAATCGCCCCTGCTTGCTGCAAGTAGTCACGCAGCTGCAAAGTAATCGCCAGATTGATGTCTTTCTCAATAACGCCGTCCTTGCTCTCAGCGCCGCCATCAGGCCCGCCATGGCCCGCATCCAGAGCGATCGTCTTACCTGACAATGGGAGCGTCCAATCCGACCACGTCTTGGATGCCGGGAGCTCATAGGTGTATATAAATACAACCAGAGCCATTAATAAAGCCGATAAGACAAGTTTCAAGCTGCTGTGAGGGGTCAGCCAGACAACAAGCCTGCTCTTTCTTTTACGCATAAAAAATCCACCTCTGTTTCCCCATAGACTCTGTAACATCTATATGGGACAGGGTGGACAAATATACCTTGCCAGGTAGACTTGCTTATACTTGCTAACTCATTGTTTAAACCTGATATTCGGGATCTCTCAAGCCTTCAATCAGGACTTGCGCAACCTCTGGACGTGTAAATTGCGGAGGCGGGCATTCCCCATTCCGCAGCAAGCCGCGCACCTTGGTGCCGGATAGATGAAGATGGTCGGACTTATCGTGCGGACATGTTTTGCTCGATGCCATGTTGCCGCATTTTGTGCAGAAGAAGCTATGCTCGAAGAAAAGAACGGTAATTCCGAGCTCTTCGGCAGTAAAATGACTAAAGATCTCCTGTGCTTCATAGGTGCCGTAGAAATCGCCAACGCCCGCGTGATCGCGTCCGACAATAAAATGCGTGCAGCCATAGTTTCTACGTACGATTGCGTGCAGAATCGCTTCACGAGGCCCTGCATAGCGCATAGCCGCGGGATAGACGCCAAGAAAAGTGCGGTCCTTCGGATAGTAATTCTCAAGCAATACCAAATAGCTCCTCATCCGTACGTCAGCGGAAATATCATCCGACTTGGTCTCCCCGACCAACGGGTTTAGGAAAAGTGCGTCAACGATTTCCAGCGCTGATTTCTGAATATATTCATGCGCGCGGTGGACCGGATTGCGTGTTTGAAAACCAACAACCGTTCTCCAGCCTTTTTCAGCAAAAATGCGCCGCGTCTCCGATGGATCGAAGTAAAAAGCTTCGAACTTCTTAGGTTTGGGACGATGCAGCAACTGAATAGAACCGCCAATATTCGTTGACGGTCTGGAATACAATTTGGCTACACCTGGATGTGCCGTGTCATCGGTTTTAAACACTTTGGCCGCTTCATTCTGCTGATCCACCGTATAAATACTCGAGACATCCATAACTGCATAAAAGATTTGATCCTCTTCTCCGACAAGAGCGACCTGCTGCCCGATGGCCAGCTTAGCCGCTACTTCCGGCTGAACAGATAATGTAATCGGAATACTCCATACGGTGCCGTCAGCAAGTCTCATGTTCTCTACTACCGAGTGATAATCCTGCTCATCCATAAATCCTATCAGCGGCGAAAAAGCACCTACGGCAATTAAATCCAGATCTGAAATCGTCCAGGTGTTAACCGGGATTTGAGTCAATGTATGGGCAACTGCTGCGACTTTAGCTTCGTCTGTTTCAGCAACTAAGCGGTTAATTAATTGACCGCCATGAGGTTGAATCGTTGTCATTCCAAACGACCTCCGTTGTTGATCAGATAAAAGAAACTATTTACTTATGAAGCCCGCACTCCGTTTTCTCGGTGTTGGACCATCGGCCTGCCCGTGGATCTTCACCAGGAGCTACCGGACGCGTGCAATGCTCACAACCGATACTCGGGTAGTTACGATCGTGCAGCGGGTTATAAATCACATTATTAGTGCGGATATAATCCCACACATCTTCCGACGTCCAATTGGCCAGAGGATTGAATTTGATTAGACCAAATTTCACGTCATACTCAACCTTCTTCGCGTTGGCCCTGGTTGGCGCCTGATCGCGGCGGATGCCGGTTATCCAGGCATCATAGTTACGCAAAATATCCGTCAATGGATCGACTTTACGAATGTTACAGCAATTGTTGGCGTCGCTCTTCCACAGCTCTTCCCCGAATTGAGCCGCTTGCTCTTCAAGTGTAAGCTTCGGCAATACTTGCACGAACTTCTTCCCGTAGTGCTGCTCGAGGCGGTCTCTTGTTTCATAAGTCTCAGTAAAATGTACGTTCGTATCGAGGTAGAATATGTCTACACTCGGATTAATTTTTTGCAGCATGTCGACGAGTACGACATCCTCAGCGCCGAAGCTGCAAGCCAGAGTGAGGTTAGGGAAAGTATCAACGGCAAGCTTTAGCACCGCTTCCGCCGGTTGATTTTCATACTCCTCCGCCGCCTTTGTAACAAATGCTTCTTTTTCAAAAAGATTCATGCTGGGGTCCTCCTTCACTTTAATTCCGACTATTATTATAAGAATTTACTCTTATTATAACGGAGATGCATGTGATGTCAATGACTTTTGATCATTTTGGTATAAACTTCACGAGATCCATGAAACCAGTATACGAATCCGTGCGCCTAGAGGTGAAAATAAAAAAACCTTTCCAGCAAAATGCTGAAAAGGTTTCGTAGGCGTCCAAGACGCGCTTGTATTAACGTTTGGAGAATTGAGGAGCGCGACGAGCAGCTTTCAAGCCGTATTTCTTACGCTCTTTCATACGAGGGTCACGAGTCAGGAAGCCCGCTTTCTTCAAAGAACCACGGAATTCAGGGTCAGCTTTCAGCAATGCACGGGAAATACCGTGACGGATTGCTCCTGCTTGTCCGCTGATTCCACCACCGTTTGCAAGAACCAAAACATCGTATTTACCCAATGTTTCAGTCAAAGTCAAAGGTTGTTTAACGATCAGTTTCAATGTTTCCAGACCGAAATATTCGTCCAGATTACGTTTATTGATGATGATGCGTCCTTCACCCGGTACAAGGCGCACACGCGCTACCGAATGTTTACGACGACCCGTTCCATAATATTGAACTTGTGCCACGAAAACAGTCCTCCCTTATAATTATCCGCGAAGATTCCAAACTTCTGGTTGTTGTGCTTGGTGTGGATGCTCTGCTCCACCGTAGACTTTCAGCTTAGTTTTCATGCTGTCGCCAAGACGGTTCTTAGGAAGCATACCATGTACGGCAAACTCAATCATGCGATCAGGCTTGCTGTTCAGCAGGTCCTGTGCAGAAGTCACTTTCAAACCACCTGGATACAGGGAGTGACGGTAGTACATCTTATTTTGCATTTTTTTACCAGTCAACTTGATTTGAGAAGCGTTGATAACAATTACAAAATCCCCAGTATCAACATGCGGAGTGAACTCCGGCTTATGTTTTCCGCGGATAATGCTAGCAACTTCACTTGCCAGACGGCCAAGAGTTTGGCCAGCAGCGTCAACGATGTACCATTTACGCTCTACTTCATTTGGCTTAGCCATATATGTGGTGCGCATGCTTAATCCTCCTAAATATATCTCAATACATATTCGTCAATGTCAAACATAATTCTGATGGATGGTTGTGGCAGAACTCATGACCTGGGGCTGTGGGATAGCCGATCACGAAACGCCAAGTTATATTCTACACGAAATTCCCCATAGACGCAAGACATGATTTTGCTTCTTAGTACTCGACTTTCCACAACATCAAGCCCATTGCTTCTGCCGTAGGACCCGCCTTGCTGCGATCCTGAGCTTCGAGAATCCGCTGCATATCGCTGCTGGATCTCTTCCCCTCACCAATCTGCAGAAGCGTTCCTGCGATGATTCTGACCATGTTATAGAGAAACCCGTTGCCCGTTATATACAACCGCAGCCGGCTGATTCCCCCGTTAAGTGAGAGATCATCGATCTCCGCTTCCAGGCGAGCCTCGTACAGCGTTCTAACCTTTATTTCCTTATCAGTCCTTACCGTGCAAAACGAAGTGAAATCATGCTCTCCTAGCAAGCAAGGGAGCGCCTCTCTCATGGCTTCCACATCCAAATGCGTAGGGTGATGGTATTCATAGTTTCGGTGAAAGACATCAGGGAAGCGCGCCGTGCGAATCGTAAAACAATACGTCTTGCGCTTCGCGGCTTTGCGGGAATGGAAAGAAAGAGGTACTTCTTCCGCGGTATGTGCAACGATATCCTTGGGTAGTCTACTGTTCAAAGCCAAACACCAGCGCCCGACTGGAATCTTGGAGGTCGTTGTAAAATTAATGACTTGGGCCTTCGCATGAACACCGGCATCCGTCCGCCCTGAAGAGACGACCTTAACCGCTTCCCCCGTCAGCATATAGACGGCTTGTTCCAAACGGTATTGGATCGTATCTGCATTAGGCTGGATCTGAAAACCTGAATAAGCTGTTCCATCGTAGCTAATGGTGAAACGAAGATTTCTCACCGCATGTTCCTCCGTGAGTCTTCATTCTCATTTAACGCAGACTGCAAAAAAAGGGCTTCACCAGAATCAATGATTCCGTCCACCCTTTCCCATCCGTCTTATGCTCGATCTACTAGCTCTAGGTAAACCATTGGTGCTGCGTCACCGCGGCGTGGTCCCAGTTTCAAGATACGAGTGTATCCGCCTGGACGCTCGGAGTAGCGAGTAGCCAATTCAGAGAAGAGCTTTTGGATAGCATCTTGGTTCTCGTTTACTGCTTCTCTGCGAACAAAAGCAGCCACCTGACGGCGTGCGTGAAGATCTCCGCGTTTCGCCAGAGTGATAAGCTTCTCAGCGATGGAACGGATTTCTTTTGCTTTTGCTTCGGTTGTTTGAATGCGTTCATGTATGAACAGATCTGTTACCAGATCACGGAATAATGCTTTACGATTACTGGAATCGCGGTTCAATTTCCTGTAGTTCATTGAATTAACCTCCTTCTGACTGGATTATTCCTCGGTACGTAAACCTAAGCCAAGCTCTTCGAGCTTCTCTTGAACTTCTTCAAGCGACTTGCGGCCCAAGTTACGTACTTTCATCATATCTTCTTCTGTCTTGGTAATCAGCTCTTGCACGGTATTGATACCTGCACGCTTCAGGCAGTTGTAAGAACGAACAGAGAGGTCCAGTTCTTCGATCGTCATCTCGAGAACTTTCTCTTTCTTGTCTTCTTCTTTCTCCACCATAATCTCGGCATCCTTCGCTTCGTCCGTCAAACCAACGAACAGCATCAGATGCTCTGTCAAGATTTTAGCGCCCAAGCTTACCGCTTCTTCAGGTCGAATACTTCCATCGGTCCACACTTCGAGGGTCAGTTTGTCATAGTTAGTCACTTGGCCGACGCGAGTATTTTCTACACTGTAGTTTACCCGAGTAATAGGCGTGTAAATCGAATCAATTGGAATCACTCCGATTGGTTGATCTTCGCGCTTATTTTTGTCCGATTGAACGTAACCGCGACCTCTGCCCGCATGAATCCTCATGTGAAGTCGCGCGTCTGGAGATAGTGTTGCAATGTGCAGATCCGGATTAAGAATCTCCACATCACTGTCGCCGCGGATATCCGCTGCAGTGATCGCACCTTCTCCTTCAGCATCAATTTCAAGCACTTTCTCCTCATCGGAGTGAATTTTCAACGAGAGACCTTTCAAGTTGAGGATAATTTCCGTAACATCCTCAAGCACGCCAGGAATCGTTGAAAACTCATGCAAAACGCCATCGATTTGGACAGAGGTCACTGCAGCACCCGGTAAAGAGGACAGTAAGATACGACGTAGTGAGTTACCTAAGGTTGTACCGTAGCCACGCTCCAACGGCTCTACGACAAACTTGCCATAGGCGCCGTCCTCACTTAACGCTACAGTTTCTATTTTTGGCTTTTCGATTTCGATCATGAAATGTACCCTCCATTCAAAACGTCGTTTCCCTCTGGATACTTCGGTGAAATTTCATAGTATGCCTATCCTTCAAAACCATTATTCACGATTTTAAGATATTTATACTACAAAGTGATCCTGAATTATACGCGACGACGTTTTGGAGGACGGCAGCCATTGTGAGGAACCGGAGTCACGTCTTTAATCAGGTTTACTTCAAGACCTGCTGCTTGCAAAGAACGAATCGCTGCTTCGCGGCCAGCACCTGGTCCTTTAACCATGACTTCAACTGTTTTCAAACCGTGTTCCATAGCTGCTTTAGCTGCGGATTCAGCTGCCATTTGCGCTGCAAAAGGCGTGCTTTTACGGGAACCTTTGAAACCAAGGTTTCCTGAACTTGCCCAGGAAATTGCATTTCCGTGAGGATCCGTGATAGTCACAATCGTGTTGTTAAACGTGGAACGAATGTGGGCTACTCCGGACTCAATATTTTTACGGTCACGACGTTTCGTACGGACTACTTTTTTAGGTTTTGCCATTAGCTCTAACCCCCTTTATTATTTCTTCTTATTAGCTACTGTACGACGAGGACCTTTACGTGTACGAGCGTTAGTTTTAGTACGTTGTCCGCGAACAGGAAGACCACGGCGGTGACGAAGACCACGGTAGGAACCAATCTCGATCAGACGTTTGATGTTCAAGGAAATCTCACGACGAAGATCACCCTCTACTTTCAACGTTTTGTCGATTACATCACGGATTTTACTCACTTCATCTTCAGTCAAATCGCGAACGCGAGTATCAGGATTGATACCAGTTGTTGCAACGATTTTTTGAGCTGTTGTATTGCCGATACCGAAAATGTAAGTCAAAGCAATAACTACTCGTTTGTCACGAGGTAAGTCAACTCCAGCTAAACGTGCCATCTAAGGCTGCACCTCCTTTTATCCTTGTTTTTGTTTGTGTTTCGGATTTTCGCAAATAACCATGACATTGCCTTTACGGCGAATGACTTTACATTTTTCACAAATTGGTTTAACCGATGGTCTAACCTTCATTGATAACCCCTCCTTAAAGATTCGTAAGCACCATGTTGCGTTTTCGTCAGAAAACTTGCTTCGTAAGCATACGTCTCGAGAGAGTAACTTACTGCAAAGCCGAACATTTATTTGAAACGGTAGGTTATACGGCCTCTTGTTAAATCATAAGGCGATAATTCTACGGTAACCTTATCTCCTGGCAAAATGCGAATAAAGTGCATTCTGATTTTACCGGAAACGTGGGCTAGAATTTTATGACCATTTTCCAATTCAACCTTAAACATTGCATTCGGAAGAGGTTCAATCACTGTACCTTCTACTTCAATTACATCTTCTTTGGCCACAGTCATTCTCCTTTCTCATGTGCTTCAACTTGCGTTTGTTCCACGAATTTGGCAAGTGCATGACGCAGCTTACCATTAGTTACACGACCTGTTTCCTTGATGCTGGACTCGACTTCGCTGCTGATCGTTTCTTGTAATTGAAGATGTGTCAGGTTCTTCTTCTTCGGTTGATCGAATTTGCGCTTATCACCGTCTGCAAGCCAGACAAAGCGAGTATCAACAATTCCGATGACGACCGCATATTCTCCGGGATCTTTACCGCGAAGCACCTTTACGATCTGGCCTAACTGGGGAGACATACCATCCACTCAATATCACCTACGCTTTGGGCAGAGTTAATATCTCATAACCGGCTGCCGTTATTGCAATCGTATGTTCAAAATGAGCGCAAAGTGTTCCGTCCGCTGTTACTACAGTCCAGTCGTCTTCAAGTGTTTTGACAAACCTTTCGCCAACAACCACCATCGGTTCAATGGCTAAGACCATGCCCGGTTTCAATCGAGGGCCTTTATTCGGAACACCGTAGTTCGGAATTTGCGGTTCTTCGTGAAGTTCCGTTCCGATTCCGTGTCCGACATACTCTCTTACTACGGAGAAGCCTGCATCTTCAATACAGGTTTGGATGGCATGCGACAACGTGTAGAGCCTGGCATCCGGTTTGGCTTCCGCTAACCCTTGGTAAAGCGATCTTTCCGTTACCTCCAGCAGACGCTTAGCGGTCTCAGAAACTTCACCCACCGGGTAAGTCCAAGCGGAATCCCCATGGTAGCCTTTATACTGAGCGCCGATATCAATACTAATGATATCACCTTCAGCCAGCTTTCGTGGACCAGGAATACCATGAACTAATTCTTCGTTGACAGAAGCACAAATGCTGCCCGGAAAACCGTTGTAGCCCTTAAAAGATGGAATTGCTCCCTGACTGCGAATGAATTCCTCTGCGATCTGATCAAGTTCTTTCGTTGTAATGTTCGGACGAATCGCCCTTGCCAGCAAGCGGTGCGTATCTGCTACAATCCGACCTGCTTCTCGCATTAGGTCCAGTTCAACCTCGGACTTACAAATGATCATTACGCTAGACCTCGTAGCAGTGAGCTGATTTGTTCGGTTACCGCATGAATGTCTTGTTCCCCGTTAACCTCACGCAATAATTCCCTCTTTTGGTAGTAATCCAGCAGTGGAGCCGTTTTGTTCGTATATTCGTCCAAACGGGTACCCACTTTTTCTTCCTTATCATCTGACCGTTGATACAATTCACCAGAACATTTATCACATACGCCATCTTGCTTTGGTGGATTGAAGATCACATGATACGTAGCTCCGCAGGATTTACAGATTCTTCGGCCAGTCAATCTCGCAAGCAGAAAACTGCGATCGACGGACAGATTGATCACTAACTCAATCTTCTTACCCAGAGATTGCATGATTTCATTCAAAGCATCCGCTTGAGCAATGGTTCTTGGGAACCCGTCAAGCAAAAAGCCTTTTTCGCAATCCGACTGAGCAAGCCGTTCTTTCACAATACCATTCGTGATTTCATCAGGGACTAGCAGTCCTTTATCCACATAGCCTTTGGCCTCGACACCGAGCGGCGTTCCTTGGCTCATCGCCAGACGGAATGCATCTCCCGTAGAGATATGAGGAATATGAAATTCACTTACGATTTTTTCCGCCTGTGTACCTTTGCCTGCACCAGGAGGACCCATAAAAATTACGTTCACTTTGACTCCCTCCCATCGCACTCGGCAATACGAACAGCACAATAGGTGCCGATGTCGCATGAAACGCACCATCAGAACCTATTTGCTATTTATTGATAAAACCTTTGTAATGACGCTTGATCAATTGGCTCTCGATCTGTTTCATCGTCTCAAGACCAACGCCTACTACGATTAGCAAGGATGTTCCACCAATTTTGACTGAGTTCGGCAGACCTGCAAGTCCTCCGAAAAGCATCGGAAGAATTGAGATCGCAGATAAGAACAATGCACCGGACAAAGTGATTCTAGTCATTACACGAGTCAGATAAACAGAAGTTGTTTTACCAGGACGAATTCCCGGTATGTATCCACCGTTCTTTTTCATCTGATCGGCCATCTGTACTGGATTGATTTGAACGAAGGTGTAGAAGTATGTGAATCCGATAATCAGCAGTACATAAAGTACAATCGCCAGCGGCGCCGTTTGGTTCAAGCTCAAGTTCGAGATGATCCATTCTGCAACCGGGTTACCTCTCCAATAGCTCGCTATTGTAGGAGGGAACATCAATAGTGACAATGAGAAGATTACTGGAATTACACCCGCAGCATTCACTTTCAAAGGAATGTGCGTTGTTTGACCGCCATACATTTTACGACCAACAACCCGTTTGGCATATTGTACAGGGATCTTACGAACCCCTTGCTGTACAAAGATGACACCGGCAATAATCAAAATCACTACCAAGGCAATAATGACGAGCTTCACGATGTTCAAGAACAACGCGCCCTCAGTTGCGAACAGCGTTTTGTATATTTGTTGGATGCCGGTTGGAATCGCCGCGACGATACCAGCAAAGATGATAATGGAAATACCGTTTCCAATCCCAAACTCCGTAATTTGCTCTCCAAGCCACATCAAGAAAGCAGTACCTGCAGTCAGTACAATTGCAATTAAAGCAAAGGTTGTAAAGCCTGGGCTAATCACTAGACCGCTGTAAAGTCTGCTAAATCCAATGGATAAACCGAAAGCTTGAATCAAGCCTAATACAATCGTACCGTAACGAGTGATCTGCGTCATCTTTTTTCTTCCGACTTCGCCTTCTTTTGCCCATTGCGCAAAGCGCGGGACTACATCCATGGACAAAAGCTGAACGATAATGGAAGCTGTAATGTAAGGCATAATCCCCATCGCGAAGATGGAGAATTGGAAGAGCGCCCCACCTGAAAACGTGTTAAGCAAACCAAAGACATCGCTCTGATTCGCCTGGTCTTGAAGTTTTAAAACATCTGTGTTGATGTTAGGCACCGGAATAAAGGCACCAATTCTGTAGACGATCAGCAAGAAGAGAGTGAACAAAATTCTTCTACGCAGATCCTCTACTTTAAAGATGTTGGATATGGTATTGAACATTAAATCACCTCGGTTTGACCGCCGGCAGCTTGGATTTTCTCAATTGCGGATTGAGAGAACTTATTCGCTTTAACGGTTAACTTTACTGTAATTTCACCGTTTCCTAAAATCTTAATGCCGTCTTTAGGAGCTTTTACAATACCAGTTTCCAGCAATACTTCTGGAGTAACTTCTGTACCAGCTGCGAAGTTGTTCAAATCTTCAAGGTTCACGATAGCAAACTCAGTGCGGAAGCGGTTGTTGAAACCACGCTTAGGTAAACGACGGTACAACGGATTTTGTCCACCCTCGAATCCAGGACGAACGCCTCCACCGGAACGTGCATTTTGACCTTTATGTCCGCGAGTCGATGTTTTACCCATACCGCTACCTGTACCACGACCAACACGCTTACGAGTGTGACGAGCACCAGTTGCAGAACTTAGTTCATGTAACTTCATCGTTGCACACCTCCTCTAAATCTTAATATCAGCAATTTATGCTTCGATTTCTTTAACTTCAAGCAAATGACTTACTTGATTAACCATACCTCTGATAGCAGCGTTGTCTTGGTGAACAACCGTTTGGTTCAGCTTGCGCAGACCAAGTGTTTTCACTGTAACACGTTGAGTTTCAGGACGGCCAATCACACTGCGTTTCAGGGTAATCTGTAATTGTTTCGCCATGTTTACCCCTCCTATCCTAATAACTCTTCAACTGTTTTACCGCGAAGCTTAGCAACTTCTTCCGCTTTTTTCAAGCGACTCAAGCCTTCAAGCGTAGCGTTAACCATGTTCATGGAGTTGGAAGAGCCAAGGGATTTTGTCAAAATGTCGCCGATACCGGCAAGTTCAAGAACCGCACGAACCGGTCCGCCAGCGATAACTCCAGTACCCTGGGAAGCTGGCTTCAACAGTACGCGGCCTGCGCCAAAGCGGCCAGTTACAAGGTGAGGAATGGAAGTTCCCACGATTGGAACGTGAATCAAGTTCTTTTTCGCATCTTCAATGCCTTTACGGATCGCGTCTGGAACCTCGGATGCTTTACCGATTCCTGCACCAACCCAGCCATTGCCATCGCCTACGACAACAAGTGCGCTGAAGCTGAAACGACGTCCGCCTTTTACTACTTTAGCAACGCGGTTAATATTAACAACTTTTTCTGTAAGTTCTAAAGTATTCGGATCTACGCGCAAGTCTTTTACCTCCTTATATATCGTTTTTCCTAGAATTGCAATCCTGCTTCACGAGCTGCGTCAGCCAAAGCTTGAACGCGTCCGTGGTAAAGGTATCCGCCGCGATCGAAAACGATTTGCTCAACACCTTTTTCTTTCGCACGTTTTGCGATCAATTCGCCAACTTTACGAGCAGCTTCTACGTTACCACCGTTACCTACTTCTGCTTTCAGTTCTTTATCCTGAGTCGAAGCGGATGCTACAGTGACGCCAGTCGTATCATCGATCAATTGAGCGTACATGTGTTTGGAAGAACGGAAGATGTTCAACCGTGGACGAGCAGTTGTTCCTTCGATTTTCTTACGAACGCGAAGGTGTCTTTTCAGACGGGCTTTATTTTTATCGCCTTTAGTAATCATGATTACTTGCACTCCTTTCATCATTTTATGATGCGAGAGTTGTTACCCGCGATCTATCGGTCTTACTTCTTCTTACCAGCTTTACCTTCTTTACGAAGGATGCGTTCGCCTTCATACTTGATACCTTTACCTTTATAAGGTTCTGGTTCACGAACTGCGCGAACTTTAGCAGCAGTAGCACCTACTAATTCTTTATCGATACCTTTGATGATGATCTTCGTGTTCGAAGGAACTTCGAACTCGATTCCAGTCTCAGGTGTGAATTCTACCGGGTGGGAGTACCCTACGTTAAGAACCAGTTTATCACCAGTTTTATTCGCACGGTAACCAACGCCTACGAGTTCCAAAGATTTCGAGAAACCTTCCGTTACACCGTTAACCATGTTGGCAACAACAGAACGTGTTGTACCATGCAAGGAGCGGTGTAGTTTGTTATCGGAAGGACGCTCAACAGAAATCTCGTTTTCGACAACATTTACTTTCATATCTTTATGAAGTTCACGAGACAAAGTACCTTTTGGTCCTTTAACTGTGATCAAAGTATTGTCTAGTGTTACATTTACACCACTTGGAATGGTGATTGGCTTACGACCAATACGAGACATGTTTGCACCTCCATTCAATTACAATTGTATTACCAAACGTAGCAGATAACCTCTCCGCCAGCTTTGGATTGACGAGCATCTTTATCCGTCATAACTCCCTTAGATGTGGAGATGATGGCAATCCCTAGTCCGCCCAAAACGCGAGGGATCTCTTGTGATTTTGTGTATACGCGCAGTCCTGGTTTGGAAATTCTTTTCAAACCGGAGATAACACGCTCATTGTTTGAACCGTATTTCAGGAACAAACGAATGATTCCTTGTTTGTTATCTTCAACGTACTCAGCGTCACGGATGAAACCTTCTTTTTTGAGGATTTCAGCGATTTCCCTTTTCACCTTGGATGCTGGGATCTCAACTGTCTCATGACGAACGATGTTGGCATTACGGATGCGTGTTAACATATCTGCAATTGGATCTGACATGACCATTTGTGTAAACCTCCTTCCCGAAAATAGGGTGATTACCAGCTAGCTTTTTTCACGCCTGGAATCTGACCTTTGTATGCTAATTCGCGGAAACAAATTCTGCAAATTTTGAACTTGCGAAGCACGGAATGCGGACGACCGCAACGCTCGCAACGTGTGTATGCTTGAACTTTAAACTTCGGAGCGCGTTGTTGCTTGATTTTCATCGAAGTTTTTGCCACTTAATATTCCACCTCCTGAGGTAGGTACGGCTCATTAGCCTATTTTACGAAAGGAGCGCCGAGTTGTGTTAAAAGCTCGCGAGCTTCTTCATCGGACTTAGCCGTCGTAACGATAACGATGTCCATACCACGAACTTTATCTACTTTATCATACTCGATTTCTGGGAAGATCAATTGCTCTTTCAGACCCAGTGTGTAGTTTCCACGGCCATCAAAGGCTTTGTTGGAAATACCACGGAAGTCACGTACGCGTGGAAGCGTAACGTTGAAGAGTTTATCCAAGAAGTGATACATACGCTCGCCGCGAAGTGTCACTTTCACACCGATTGGCATATTTTCACGAAGCTTGAAACCCGCAATGGATTTTTTCGCTCTTGTTACAACCGGTTTTTGACCTGCGATCTTTTGAAGATCTTCAACAGCAGCATCAAGAACTTTAGAGTTGGAAACAGCCTCACCAACACCCATGTTGATAACGATTTTCTCAATCTTAGGTACTTGCATTACTGTGGAGTAGTTGAACTTTTGGATCAACGCAGGAGTAATTTCATTCAAATAACGATCTTTCATTCTTGCTGACATCTTTCAGTTGCCTCCTTTCCGTGTTTCTTGTATTAGTCGATGACTTCACCGGATTTTTTCGCTACGCGAACTTTAGTACCGTTATCTAATACTTTGTAACCTACGCGAGTAGGCTTGCCGCTCTTAGGATCAACCAGCATCACGTTCGAAACGTGAATTGGAGCTTCTTGATTCAAGATGCCGCCTTGTGGGTTAAGTTGGGAAGGTTTCGCATGTTTCTTAACCATGTTTACACCTTCAACCAAGACGCGGTTTTCACGAGGGTAAGCTGCGATAACACGGCCTTTTTTGCCTTTATCTTTACCTGTGATTACAAAAACCGTATCGTCTTTTTTCACGTGCAGTTTATTGTTATGAGACTCAAGTCTCTTTTTGGTTCTTGGCATTATGTTGTACACCTCCTACAGACTACTTCAAACGCTATATTAGATAACTTCTGGAGCCAAGGATACGATCTTCATGAAGTCTTTGTCACGAAGTTCGCGTGCAACTGGTCCAAAGATACGAGTTCCGCGAGGACTTTTATCTTCTTTCACGATTACAGCTGCGTTCTCATCGAAAGAGATGTAAGAACCGTCTTTACGACGAGCACCGCTCTTCGTACGAACGATTACCGCTTTAACAACATCACCTTTTTTGACAACGCCGCCTGGTGTTGCTTCTTTTACCGAACAGATGATCAAATCACCAATGTGACCTACGCGACGACCTGTACCACCTAAAACACGGATACACATCAATTGCTTTGCACCGGAGTTGTCAGCAACCGCCAAACGAGTAAATGGTTGAATCATCGTATTCCCTCCTTTCGGGGTTCATGCTTTTTGTTTAGATAATAACAGCTTTTTCTACGATTTCAACCAGTCTCCAAGATTTGTCCTTGGAAAGCGGTCTAGTCTCCATGATTTTCACAGTATCGCCGATTTGCGCTGTGTTGTTCTCATCATGAGCCTTGAATTTCTTCGTATATTTGATTCTCTTATGATAGAGATCATGTTTTTTATAAGTTTCAACAGCAACAACGATGGTTTTATCCATTTTATCGCTGACAACTTTACCTACCTGTACTTTACGCTCATTGCGTTCAGCCATTTAAGAAAGCCTCCCTTCTAGATATGGTACGGTTACCCGATCCCCAATTCTCTTTCACGCAAAATAGTCTTGGCACGAGCGATCTCTTTACGCAAGTCGCGGATTTGAGTCGGGTTGTCCAATTGACCAGTAGCTAGTTGAAAACGGAGGTTAAAGAGTTCTTCTTTAAAACCATTGACTTTTTGCTCGATCTCAGCAGTGGTTAAGTTGCGGAATTCACTAGCCTTCATTTACTTCACCACCCACTTCTTCTCTCTTCACAAACTTCGTTTTGATTGGAAGCTTGTGAGCAGCAAGACGCATTGCTTCGCGAGCAACTTCTTCGCTTACACCAGCAAGTTCAAACAAAATTTTACCTGGTTTTACTACGGAAACCCATTTCTCCACGTTACCTTTACCGCTACCCATACGAACTTCAAGCGGCTTTTGTGTAATTGGCTTAGCTGGGAAAATCTTGATCCATACTTTACCGCCACGTTTGATATAACGTGTCATGGCAATACGGGCGGACTCGATTTGACGGTTGGTTACCCAAGCCGGTTCCATCGCTTGCAATCCATATTCGCCAAAAGCAACTTCAGTACCGCCTTTAGCGCGACCTTTCATGCTACCGCGGTGTTCTTTACGGTGTTTTACACGTTTAGGTACTAACATGATTTAGTTTCCTCCTTCCGGCTGAGCCTTTTTCTTAGCTGTCGGAAGAACCTCTCCACGATAAATCCATACTTTTACACCAATACGTCCGTACGTAGTGTGTGCTTCTGCAGTACCGTAGTCGATATCCGCGCGAAGTGTATGAAGTGGAACTGTTCCTTCGCTATATCCTTCCGTACGGGCAATCTCAGCACCGCCAAGACGTCCGCTAGTTGCAACTTTAATACCTTTAGCACCGGATCTCATTGTTCTTTGGATCGCTTGTTTCATAGCGCGACGGAAAGATACACGACGCTCCAATTGAAGGGCGATTGCCTCAGCAACAAGGATTGCATCCAGGTCTGGGTTTTTGATTTCAGAGATGTTGATGTGTACTTTTTTACCGGACAAAGCTGCGATGTAGTTGCGAATTACTTCAACTTCCGATCCGCCTTTACCGATAACCATACCAGGTTTCGCAGTATGAATCGTAACGTTCACACGGTTAGCCGCGCGCTCGATATCGATGTGGGATACTGCAGAATCCTTTAATTTATTCTTTAAGTATTCGCGGATTTTTACGTCTTCAAGCAGCAGAGTTCCGAAATCTTTTTCTGCGAACCATTTGGACTCCCAATCGCGAATAATACCGATTCTAAGACCTACCGGGTTTACTTTCTGACCCACACGTTATCCCTCCTTATTTCTCAGATACCACTAATGTAATGTGGCTGGTACGTTTTCTAATTGCGCTTGCGCGACCCATCGCACGTTGGTGGAACCTCTTCATTGTCGGTCCTTGGTTAACAAACGCTTGAGTGATCACTAATTTATTAGGATCTAACGAATAGTTATGCTCTGCATTGGCAATTGCGGAGTTCAGAAGTTTCTCCAGTACTGGAGAAGCTGCCTTTGGTGTGTGACGCAGAATTGCGATCGCCTCACCTACCGCTTTTCCCCGAATCAAGTCAATCACTAATTGTGCTTTACGAGGAGCAATCCGAGCGTGGTTAAGAACTGCTTTAGCTTGCATGGTAGTACCTCCTCTCGGTTAAAAAATGCGATTAGCGTTTCCCGGTTTTCTTATCGTCGTCATGACCTTTGTACGTACGAGTTGGTGCGAACTCACCAAGCTTGTGTCCAACCATATCTTCAGTTACATACACAGGCACGTGTTTTCTTCCATCGTACACTCCGAAAGTGTGACCAACGAATTGTGGGAAAATTGTAGAACGACGGGACCAAGTCTTAACAACGACTTTCTTGCCGGAAGTGTTCAAGTCTTCCACTTTTTTCAGTAAGTATCCATCGATAAATGGACCTTTCTTTAAGCTGCGACCCATGGGTGTTCCTCCCTTCCTTGAACCTCGCGATAATTATTATTACTTCGTACGACGGCGTACAATGTATTTGTTGGATGCTTTGTTTTTCTTACGAGTTTTGTAACCAAGTGTCGGTTTGCCCCAAGGAGACATAGGCGATTTACGACCGATTGGCGCGCGTCCTTCACCACCACCGTGTGGGTGATCGTTAGGGTTCATTACTACCCCGCGGACTTGTGGACGATTGCCTTTCCAACGGTTACGACCAGCTTTACCGATTTTCACGAGCTCATGGTCTTCGTTTCCTACAGAACCAATTGTCGCACGGCAAACTTTAAGAACTTTACGAACTTCACCAGAAGACAAACGGATTGTAACGTAAGTTTCTTCTTTACCAAGCAATTGAGCTTCTGTTCCAGCAGCGCGCACCAACTGTGCACCTTTACCTGGTTTCAACTCAATGTTGTGGATAACTGTACCAACTGGAATGTTTTCCAATGGAAGAGCGTTACCTACTTTGATATCGGATTGTGGTCCGGATACGATTTGATCGTTTACTTTAAGACCTTTAGGAGCGATGATGTATCTTTTCTCTCCATCAGCGTAATTGATCAATGCAATGTTAGCGGAACGGTTTGGATCGTACTCGATTGTAGCAACGCGTCCAGGTATTCCATCTTTGGTACGTTTGAAATCGATAATCCGGTATTTACGTTTGTGACCGCCACCGTGATGACGAACTGTAATTTTACCTTGGTTGTTACGTCCAGCTGTTTTGCTCAAAGGAGCGAGCAAGGACTTCTCCGGTGTTGATGTTGTGATTTCTTCGAATGTTGAAACCGACATTGCACGTCTAGCCGGGGACGTTGGTTTATACTTTTTAACTGGCACTCCGATTCCCTCCTTACTTAGAGAAATGTATATTATACGGACTCAAAGAATTCCAATTCTTTGCTTTCAGCGCTCAGGGACACAATTGCTTTTTTCCACTCGGAAGTGTAGCCAAAGTGACGACCGTAGCGTTTAGGCTTAGCTGGCATTCTAAGCGTGTTTACATTTGTAACTTTTACTTTGAAGATCGCTTCGATAGCTTGCTTGATTTCCGTTTTGTTAGCGCGAAGATCCACTTCGAAAACGTACTTCTTGTTAGCCATCAGGTCGCTTGTACGCTCAGTGATGATCGGGCGCTTGATAATGTCGCGTGGATTTTTCATTGTGCAAGCACCTCCTCTACTTTCTGTACAGCGTCTTTCGTAATGATCAGTTTGTCATACAGCATGACATCCAGAACATTGATTCCATCAGCAGCGATGAATTTCACACCTGGGATGTTACGAGCGGAAAGAGCTGCGTTGGAGTCAGTATCCAAACCAACTACAAGTGCTTTTCTTTCAACTTTCAGGTTATTCAAAATGGCTGCGAATTCTTTTGTCTTAGGAGAGTTCAATTGAAGTTGATCCAATACGATCAATTCGTTATCGATAACTTTCGAAGACAAAGCGGATTTGATCGCCAAACGACGAACTTTTCTTGGCAATTTGTAGCCGTAGCTGCGAGGAGTCGGTCCAAATACAGTACCGCCGCCTTTCCATTGTGGAGCACGGATACTACCTTGACGGGCACGTCCTGTACCTTTTTGTTTCCAAGGTTTACGTCCGCCGCCGCGAACTTCAGAACGACCTTTAGTTTTGTGAGTTCCTTGACGAACCGCAGCTTGTTGAAGCAATACCATTTCATGGATCGCATGTACGTGAGGTTCGATTCCGAACACTGCATCAGACAGTTCAACTTCACCTACTTGTGCGCCTGTTACGTTATATAAAGCTACTTTTGGCATCAGTTATTCCTCCTTCCTTACTTTTTAACAGCGGATTTCACGCTTACGTAGCTGTTTGTAGGACCAGGAATGGAACCTTTAACAAGCAATACGTTACGCTCAGCGTCCACTTTAATGATTTGCAGGTTTTGCAATGTTACAGTTTGGTCACCCATGTGTCCTGGCAAGTTCTTACCTTTAGGTACGCGGTTCGCTTGAATGGAACCCATGGAACCTGGACCTCTGTGGTAACGGGAGCCGTGAGCCATTGGTCCGCGGGATTGGTTATGTCTTTTGATGTTACCTTGGAAACCTTTACCCTTAGAAGTACCTGTTACGTCAACGAATTCGCCCTCTGTGAACAGATCAGCCTTCAACTCTTGGCCAACTTCATACTCAGCCATCTGAACGCCGCGAATTTCTTTTACGTAGCGCTTAGGTGTTGTCCCTGCTTTTTTCGCATGGCCAAGCTCTGGCTTGATGATACGGCTTGCTTTAACATCGTCAAAACCGATTTGGATCGACTCATAACCGTCGTTATCCACATCTTTCTTTTGGAGAACCACACAAGGACCGGCTTGAATAACAGTTACAGGAACTACGTTACCTTCAGCAGTAAACACTTGTGTCATCCCAAGTTTTTTTCCTAAGATACCTTTCATCGTTGACACCTCTTTTCCTTCTTAAACGTATATTCTATAGTTGTTTTACAGTTTGATCTCGATGTCGACACCAGACGGTAAGTCTAGTCGCATCAAAGCATCAACTGTTTGTGGTGTAGGATTCACAATATCGATAAGACGCTTATGCGTACGCATTTCGAATTGCTCACGCGAATCCTTGTACTTGTGCACCGCACGAAGAATCGTGATGATTTGCTTCTCAGTTGGAAGCGGAATCGGACCGGATACACCAGCACCGGAACGCTTGGCAGTTTCCACGATTTTCTCAGCTGATTGATCGATGATTCTGTGATCATAAGCTTTCAAACGGATACGAATTTTTTGCTTTGCCATATAAGTCCCTCCTTCTATCGCCCAATTTAGTATCGGACATACTCCGCGAAAATTCTCCGACGCCTTCACCATGGCAAAGGATCCGGGTGTGTCGGCAACCTCTCACATCATCGCAACGTCTCAGACCAACGTTTAATATTATATAAAATATTATGGGCAAATGCAAGCGAAACTTTAGGTGAAAGTACAAAAAAAAACACCCGCCGCGAAAACGGCGAATGTTTCTTCTATTTCAATGATATTACTTGGAGATTGAAGCAACCGCGCCCGCACCAACAGTACGTCCGCCTTCGCGAATCGCGAAGCGAGTACCTTCTTCGATAGCGATTGGGTTGATCAATTCAACTGTTACTGTGATGTTATCACCAGGCATAACCATCTCAGTACCTTCTGGAAGGCTGATGATGCCTGTTACGTCAGTTGTACGGAAGTAGAATTGTGGACGGTAGCCTGTGAAGAAAGGCTTGTGACGGCCACCCTCTTCTTTAGTCAGAACGTAGATTTGAGCGGAAAAGTTCGTGTGAGGTTTAACGGAACCTACTTTAGCAAGAACTTGGCCACGCTCGATATCTTTACGGTCTACACCACGAAGAAGAGCACCGATGTTGTCGCCTGCTTGAGCGGAGTCAAGCAATTTACGGAACATCTCTACGCCTGTTACGATGCATTTACGAGTTTCTTCAGCGATACCAACGATTTCAACTTCGTCTTGTACTTTAACAGTACCACGCTCTACACGGCCTGTAGCAACTGTACCACGACCAGTGATGGAGAATACGTCCTCAACTGGCATAAGGAAAGGCTTGTCAGTGTCGCGTTCTGGAGTTGGGATGTAAGTATCAACTTGCTCGAACAACTCAACGATTTTGTCAGCCCAAGGACCATCTGGGTTTTGAAGAGCTTCACGAGCTGCACCGCGGATGATTGGAGTGTCATCGCCTGGGAACTCATACTCGTTAAGAAGGTCGCGAACTTCCATCTCAACCAGTTCAAGCAACTCTTCGTCTTCAACCATGTCGCATTTGTTCAAGAATACAACGATGTAAGGTACGCCTACTTGACGGGAGAGCAAGATGTGCTCACGAGTTTGTGGCATAGGACCGTCAGCTGCGGATACTACCAGGATCGCTCCGTCCATTTGCGCAGCACCAGTGATCATGTTTTTAACATAGTCAGCGTGACCTGGGCAGTCTACGTGTGCGTAGTGACGGTTAGGAGTTTCATATTCAACGTGAGCCGTGGAGATTGTGATACCGCGCTCGCGCTCTTCTGGAGCTTTATCGATTTGGTCGAATGCTACTGCAGCACCGCCATAACGCTTGGACAATACTGTTGTGATAGCAGCAGTCAGAGTTGTTTTACCATGGTCAACGTGACCGATAGTACCGATGTTAACATGCGGTTTTGTACGTTCAAATTTAGCCTTTGCCATTTTAAACGAATCCTCCTTAGAGTGACTATTAGTTTATTATTAAGCGCCTTTGCCCTTTGCAATAATTTCTTCTGCAATGGATTTAGGAACTTCTTCGTAGTGGGAAATTTCCATGGAGTAAACACCACGGCCTTGTGTTCTGGAACGAAGTGTTGTGGAGTATCCAAACATTTCGGACAAAGGCACTTTAGCACGAATGATTTGAGCTCCGTGACGGTTATCCATACCTTCGATGCGTCCACGACGGGAGTTAAGGTCACCCATAACATCGCCCATGTACTCTTCAGGCACAGTAACTTCCACTTTCATGATTGGCTCAAGAAGAACCGGCTTACATTTGTCTTTTGCCGCTTTAAGCGCCATGGAACCTGCGATTTTGAACGCCATTTCATTGGAGTCAACATCGTGGTAGGAACCGTCGACAACTGTAGCTTTGATGTCTACGAGCGGGAATCCTGCGATAACCCCGTTCTTCATAGACTCTTCGATACCCGCTTGAATCGGAGCAATGTATTCTCTAGGAATAGATCCACCCACGATTTTGCTTTCGAACACGAAACCAGTACCAGCTTCTTGAGGTTCGAACTCAACCCAACAATGTCCGTATTGACCACGGCCACCGGATTGGCGAACGAATTTACCTTCAACTTTAGCTGCTGCACGGAATGTTTCACGATAAGCAACTTGCGGTTTACCAACATTCGTTTCTACTTTGAACTCACGAAGCATACGGTCAACAAGGATCTCAAGGTGAAGCTCACCCATACCCGCGATGATCGTTTGACCAGTCTCTTCGTCTGTATGAGCACGGAAAGTCGGATCTTCTTCAGAAAGTTTTTGCAATGCGATACCCATTTTATCTTGGTCCGCTTTCGTCTTCGGTTCAACAGCAAGCTGAATAACCGGTTCAGGGAAGTTCATGGACTCAAGGATAACTGGATTTTTCTCATCGCAAAGTGTATCCCCAGTTGTTGTATCTTTCAGACCAACAGCTGCCGCGATATCACCAGAGTATACGTCGCTAATTTCTTGACGGCTGTTCGCATGCATTTGCAGAATACGACCAACGCGCTCACGTTTGCCTTTAGTAGCGTTAAGCACGTAGGAACCCGAGCTCAAGACACCGGAATAAACGCGGAAGAAAGTCAGACGACCAACGAATGGATCTGTCATGATTTTGAATGCAAGCGCTGCGAACGGTTGATCGTCAGCAGACTTACGAACCACTTCAGTACCATCGTCAAGTACACCTTTAATGTCAGGTACATCAACTGGAGCTGGCAGGTAATCAATAACCGCATCCAACATCAATTGAACACCTTTGTTCCGGTAGGAAGAACCTACGATTACTGGGAAGATCTTAACATCGCAAACACCTTTGCGAAGTGCTGCTTTAATTTCAGCAACTGTCAGTTCTTCACCTTCGAGATATTTCATTGTAAGCTCTTCATCAAGCTCAGCAACTTTCTCGACAAGCTCCAATCGCAGTTCTTCTACTTTATCTTTGAACTCAGCAGGGATTTCCACTTTCTCGATATCCTTACCAAGATCATCTTTGTACATATACGCTACTTGTTCAACCAAGTCAATGATGCCTTTGAACTCGTTCTCAGCACCGATTGGAAGTTGAATAGCAACCGCATTTGCACCCAGCTTTTGACGCATGGAATCAACTACGCCCAAGAAATCTGCGCCGATGATATCCATTTTGTTCACGTAAGCGATCCGAGGTACGTGATACTTATCAGCTTGTCTCCAAACTGTCTCGGATTGTGGCTCAACGCCTTCTTTCGCACTAAATACGCCAACTGCTCCATCCAATACGCGAAGGGAACGCTCTACCTCAACGGTAAAGTCAACGTGCCCCGGGGTATCGATGATATTGATGCGGTGACCGTTCCATTGCGCAGTCGTAGCGGCGGAAGTAATCGTAATTCCGCGCTCTTGTTCCTGTTCCATCCAGTCCATCGTAGCTGCACCTTCGTGCACCTCTCCGATTTTGTGAACTTTACCAGTATAGTACAGAATGCGCTCTGTAGTTGTAGTTTTACCCGCATCAATATGCGCCATAATCCCGATATTACGCGTATTCTTTAAGGAGAACTCTCTAGCCATAGGTCGTTATTTCTCCTTTCAATATGTGAATCAAGATTCTACCAACGATAGTGAGCAAACGCTTTGTTCGCTTCAGCCATTTTGTGAGTATCTTCACGTTTCTTAACGGAAGAACCCGTGTTGTTGCTAGCATCGATAATTTCGAAAGCCAGTCTTTCTTCCATCGTCTTCTCACCGCGAAGACGGGAATAGTTAACCAACCAACGAAGACCCAATGTTGTGCGGCGCTCCGGCTTAACTTCAATCGGAACTTGGTAGTTCGCACCACCTACACGGCGAGCTTTAACTTCCAAAACCGGCATAATGTTTTTGATGGCAGCTTCGAACACTTCCATCGGCTCTTTACCTGTACGATCTTTCACGAGGTTAAAAGCGTTGTACAAGATGGACTGAGCCACCCCTCTTTTCCCATCAATCATGATGCGATTGATAAGACGAGTAACAAGTTTGCTATTGTAAATTGGATCTGGCAATACGTCTCTGCGAGTAACTGGACCTTTACGAGGCATAGTTATCCCCCTTTCTCGAAAGGATCATCCCTATTTGGGAAGTCTTATTTTTTAACTTTAGGACGCTTAGTACCGTACTTGGAACGAGCTTGCTTACGGTTGTTAACACCGGAAGTATCCAGAGCACCACGAACGATGTGGTAACGTACCCCTGGAAGGTCTTTCACCCTACCTCCACGGATCAATACAACGCTGTGTTCTTGCAGGTTGTGACCGATACCAGGAATGTAAGCTGTCACCTCTACACGGTTCGTCAAACGAACACGGGCATATTTACGAAGTGCGGAGTTAGGCTTCTTAGGAGTCATTGTACCTACACGAGTGCAGACACCACGTTTTTGAGGAGCACTCAAATCCGTCGCCTCTCTTTTCAAAGCGTTAAAACCTTTTTGCAAAGCTGGGGATTTAGACTTATCCACCTTAGCTTGACGACCTTTACGTACTAGTTGGTTAATTGTTGGCATATCGCCACCTCCTCCCTACATGTATAAAACCTTATTGTGTTTCAAGCCCACAGATCCAGGCGAGTCGTAAATGAGCAAAGAGAAAGTCTTTGCCAAGAAGCCGATACTAGGTTATGTAAACCTATGAATCATTTCCGTTAACAAAAACAGTTTTAAGCTTATTCATTTACAACAGCTGCTACCGCAGCTCCAACTTCAATACCACACGCTTTACCTAGCATCTTCATAGAATCTACATAGGTTACCGGCACTTCCATCTTCTTACAGAGGCTTACCAGCTTTATCGTCAATCGCGGATCTGCATCTTTGGCAACAAAAACTTCGATTGCCTTGCCTTGTTCAACCGTCTTCGTCGCTTTCTTCGTACCAACGCTTATATTCTTTGCCTGTTTGACTTTATCATAAGACATAAAGCTCATCCTCCAAAGCGCAGGAAAGAATAGTAACTTAGGCACACTACGATATATTAGCATTTTGAATTTAACGTGTCAAGAATATAGTTTCACATTCAACGATTCTTCATAATTGACAAGTCAACGGGAAAGCACACCAAATCTGGGGCTTTCCCGTATTCTTGTGAATTATATATTAGTCGACAGCAACTGTTTCTTTTTGCACGTCTTCATCTTCAACCAATACTTCGTTAGGATCTGTAATGCGGATATTCCGGTAGCGCGGCATACCCGTACCAGCTGGAATCAGCTTACCGATAATAACGTTCTCTTTGAGACCTAGCAATTGGTCGACCTTACCTTTAATAGCTGCATCCGTCAAGACACGAGTTGTCTCTTGGAAAGATGCCGCGGACAAGAAGGAATCGGTCTCCAAGGAGGCCTTCGTAATACCGAGAAGGATCGGTCTTGCGACAGCTGGCTCGTTACCTGCGAACAGGGCCACTTTGTTAGCTTCTTCGTATTCATGAATGTCTACGAAGGAACCCGGAAGCAGCGTAGTATCACCGGCATCAACGATACGGATCTTGCGAAGCATCTGGCGAACCATAACTTCGATATGCTTATCGTTGATTTCTACCCCTTGGTTACGGTATACGCGTTGTACTTCTTGCAGAATGTAGTTCTGCACGCCGCGGATACCCTTAATACGCAGCATGTCTTTCGGGTCAATCGAACCGTCCGTCAACTCGTCACCAGCTTCAATGTGCTGATTCGCCGAGACACGAACGCGTGAACCGTAAGGAACTGCATACACTTTGGACTCTGCTTCACCTTGGACTTCGATTTCACGACGGTCCTTAGCTTCGCGGATTTCTTTAATGACGCCATCGATCTCAGAGATGATCGCTTGACCTTTAGGATTACGCGCTTCGAAAAGCTCTTGAATACGCGGCAAACCTTGTGTGATATCGTCTCCGGCAACACCACCGGTATGGAACGTACGCATCGTCAGCTGCGTTCCTGGCTCACCGATGGATTGAGCCGCGATAATACCGACAGCTTCCCCGATTTCGACGAATTGACCTGTCGCCAAGTTACGGCCGTAGCATTTTTTACATACGCCATGACGGGAACGGCAGCTCAATACCGAACGAATTTGAAGTTTTTCGATACCAGCATCGATAATCGCATCCGCAATACCTGCATCAATCAGCTCATTACGTTGAACGATCACTTCGCCTGTCTGAGGATGACGAAGCGTCTCGAATGCATAGCGGCCTTCAATACGGTCGTACAGATCCTCAATTACCTCTTTACCGTCCTGAATTTTGCTTACAGTAAAGCCTTTATCTGTACCGCAATCTTCATCACGGACAATGACATCTTGTGCAACGTCAACCAGACGACGAGTCAGGTAACCCGAGTCCGCTGTACGCAGCGCCGTATCGGCAAGACCTTTACGGGCACCGTGCGTGGAAATAAAGTACTCCAGAATCGTCAGACCTTCACGGAAGTTCGATTTAATCGGCAACTCCATGATTTTACCGGACGGGTTAGCCATCAGCCCCCGCATACCGCCGAGCTGAGTAATCTGCGATTTGTTACCCCGTGCTTTGGACTCAACCATCATGTTGATCGAGTTGTACTTGTCGAGGGACTTCATCAGAATTTCCGTGATTTCGTCCTTCGCTTTACTCCAGATCGCAATAACACGGTCATAACGCTCTTCATCCGTAATCAAACCACGACGGTATTGATTCGTAACAACGCGTACTTTCTCTTCACATTCTTTGAGAATTCCTTCTTTTTCAGTTGGAACGACAACGTCGGAAACGGCAACGGTAATACCGGCTTTAGTCGAATACGTGAAACCGAGTTCCTTGATTTTATCAAGAATCATCGAAGTTTGCGTTGTATGGTATTTGCGGAAACACTCAGCAATGATCGAACCCAAGTACTCTTTACCTACCGCTTTGTTCTCATTGCGCTCAAGCATAATCGCTTTAAGATCAGCGCCTTTTTCGAATACAAAGTGGGAATCCGGAATACCGTTCAACAAGTTTGTTTTGGTCGGTTCGTTGATGAATGGGAAATCGCTAGGGAAGATTTCGTTGAAAATAATTTTCCCTACAGTTGTAATCAACATCGCGTTTTGCTGCTCTTCCGTAAAGCTCGTTTTGTTCAAAGCTCTAGCTGGAATCGCAACTCTGGCATGAAGTGCCATTTTGCCCGATTGATAAGAAGATACAGCCTCGTTGATGGTTCTAATGATAGAACCTGCACCTTTGGCGTATTTGTTGTCCGTTGTTAAGTAGAAGCTTCCCAAGACCATGTCCTGTGAAGGCGTAACAACCGGCTTACCGTCTTTCGGGTTCAAAATGTTACCGGATGCTAGCATCAGCACACGTGCTTCTGCTTGCGCTTCGGATGACAATGGAACGTGAACGGCCATTTGGTCACCGTCGAAGTCAGCGTTGTACGCTGTACATACGAGCGGATGCAGTTTGATGGCGCGGCCTTCAACGAGAATCGGCTCGAACGCTTGAATCCCGAGTCTGTGCAGCGTCGGGGCACGGTTCAGAAGAACCGGGTGCTCCTTAATCACTTCTTCAAGCACATCCCATACATCCGGGCTTACGCGTTCAACTTTGCGCTTCGCACTCTTGATGTTGTGGGCCAAACCTTTATTTACTAGCTCTTTCATCACGAAAGGCTTGAACAATTCCAATGCCATTTCCTTCGGAAGACCACATTGGTACATCTTCAGGTTAGGACCTACGACGATAACCGAACGACCGGAGTAGTCAACCCGTTTACCGAGCAAGTTTTGACGGAAACGACCTTGTTTACCCTTCAGCATATGGCTGAGGGATTTCAAAGGACGGTTACCAGGACCCGTTACCGGACGGCCGCGACGGCCATTATCGATCAACGCGTCAACCGCTTCCTGCAGCATCCGTTTCTCGTTTTGCACGATGATGTCCGGAGCGCCCAGGTCAAGCAATCTTTTGAGGCGGTTGTTACGGTTAATAACGCGTCGGTACAGATCGTTCAAGTCGGAAGTCGCAAAGCGACCGCCGTCGAGCTGAACCATCGGGCGAAGCTCAGGCGGGATGACAGGAAGTACATCCAGCACCATCCAGCCAGGCAAGTTCTTAGAGTTGCGGAATGCTTCCATAACTTCCAGACGCTTGATAGCACGGTTACGGCGCTGACCTTGAGCTGTTTTCAGCTCTTCTTTCAGCGTTTCCACTTCGCGATCAATATCGATGTCTATCAACAGCTTCTTCACTGCTTCTGCACCCATGCCCGCTTGGAACGCATAGCCATACTTCTCACGGTAGCTGCGGTATTCTTTTTCCGACAACAGTTGCTTTTTCTCCAGTGGCGTATCTCCCGGATCCGTTACAACGTAGGAAGCAAAATAAATGATTTCCTCCAAAGATCTTGGAGACATATCCAGAGCCAAGCCCATGCGGCTTGGAATTCCTTTGAAATACCAGATGTGGGACACAGGAGCCGCAAGCTCAATGTGACCCATGCGTTCACGACGCACCTTTTGACGGGTTACTTCCACGCCGCAGCGGTCACAAACAACGCCTTTATAACGGACGCGCTTGTATTTTCCGCAATGACATTCCCAATCTTTCGTAGGTCCGAAGATCTTTTCACAGAAAAGACCTTCTTTCTCAGGTTTTAAAGTTCTGTAGTTAATTGTTTCCGGCTTCTTTACTTCCCCACGGGACCAAGAGCGAATTTTATCGGGCGATGCCAAGCCGATTTTCATAAACTCGAAGTTGTTAACGTCCATCAAGGAGCAACCCTCCTTTAAGAATTTAAACCTTGCTATGCAGTGAATCGTGCTCGATCTATTGCGAAAAGATTACTCGACCCCTAATTCGGATCCTTCTAAATTCAGGTTCAACTTATCGCTGGTAACTTCATCCTCGTCATCCATTTCCTTCATTTCGATCTCTTCTTCGTTACCGGATAGGATCTTAACATCCATACCCAAGCTTTGAAGCTCTTTGATCAAAACTTTGAACGACTCAGGAACACCAGGTTCTGGAACGTTCTCACCTTTAACGATGGATTCATATGTTTTCACACGACCCACAACGTCATCGGACTTCACGGTAAGAATTTCTTGCAATGTATAAGCGGCTCCGTATGCTTCAAGCGCCCATACCTCCATCTCCCCGAAACGCTGGCCACCGAACTGCGCTTTACCACCCAGCGGCTGCTGCGTAACAAGCGAGTATGGACCTGTGGAACGGGCATGGATTTTATCGTCAACCATGTGTGCCAATTTGATCATGTACATAACGCCGACAGTAACTTCACGTTCGAACGACTCACCTGTACGTCCATCATACAGCATCGTCTTACCGTTGCGTTGCATACCAGCTTCTTCCATTGTATCGAAAACGTCGTACTCGCGCGCACCGTCAAATACCGGCGTTGCAGCGTGAATACCCAGATATTTGGATGCCATACCCAAGTGAACCTCGAGAACCTGACCGATGTTCATCCGCGATGGAACCCCCAGCGGGTTCAAGACGACTTCGACTGGCGTACCATCAGGCATGAACGGCATATCTTCTTCAGGAAGGATACGTGCCACGACCCCTTTGTTACCGTGACGTCCGGCCATTTTATCACCCTCGGAAATTTTCCGCTTCTGCGCGATATAGACACGAACCAGTTGGTTCACACCTGGAGGCAGCTCATCGCCGTTCTCACGGGTAAACACTTTAACGTCAACGACAATACCGTCCGTACCATGCGGTACACGGAGGGATGTATCACGGACTTCACGCGCTTTTTCACCGAAAATCGCATGTAGTAATCTTTCCTCGGCTGTCAGCTCCGTCACACCTTTTGGCGTAACTTTACCAACGAGGATATCGCCAGCGCTGATCTCGGCACCGACACGAATGATGCCGCGCTCGTCGAGATTTTTCAACGCGTCTTCCCCTACGTTCGGGATGTCGCGCGTGATTTCTTCCGGTCCAAGCTTCGTATCACGGGCTTCGGACTCATATTCCTCGATGTGAATGGAAGTGTACACATCTTCTTTAACCAGCTTTTGGCTCAGGAGAATCGCATCCTCGTAGTTGTAACCTTCCCAAGTCATGAAGGCAACGACAACGTTGCGGCCCAAGGCCAATTCGCCTTGCTCTGTCGAAGGACCGTCAGCCAGAATATCGCCAACTTTGACGATCTGTCCTTTTTTCACAATTGGACGCTGGTTAATGCACGTACCTTGGTTAGAGCGCATGAACTTATGCAATTTATATTTAACGAGATTGCCGTTAACGAGCTTGCCGTCCACCATTTCCTGGCGGCGCAGCCAAATTTCATTAGCCGCAGCCTTTTCAATAATTCCATCGAATTTGGATACAATACATACTCCCGAGTCCTTAGCAACCTTGTGCTCCATCCCTGTACCTACAAGCGGAGCTTTAGGAATCAAGAGAGGAACCGCTTGACGCTGCATGTTGGATCCCATGAGGGCACGGTTGGAGTCATCGTTTTCCAAGAACGGAATAAGCGCCGTCGCAACGGATACGACCTGCTTAGGCGAAACGTCCATGTAGTCGACACGTTCAACTGGCAGTGTTAAGTTATCATCTTTATAACGAACAATGATCGCTTCTTCAACGAATTTGTTATCTTCCGTCAATTCGGCGTTTGCCTGAGCGATAACGTAGTTATCCTCTTCGTCCGCTGTCATGTATACAATTTGTTCTGTTACTTGACTCGATTTCGGATCTACCCAACGATATGGCGCCTCGATGAAGCCATACTCATTGATGCGGGCAAACGTCGAAAGGGAGTTGATCAAACCAATGTTCGGACCCTCCGGGGTCTCAATCGGACACATACGGCCATAGTGAGAGTGATGCACGTCACGAACTTCCATACCCGCGCGCTCACGCGTCAAACCACCCGGTCCGAGTGCAGACAAACGACGTTTATGCGTCAATTCGGCAAGCGGATTCGTTTGGTCCATAAATTGCGAGAGCTGGGAGCTTCCGAAGAACTCCTTGATCGACGCGATCACAGGACGAATGTTGATCAAAGCTTGCGGCGTAATGACGTTCGCATCTTGAATGGACATCCGCTCACGCACAACGCGCTCCATACGGGACAAACCGATACGGAATTGGTTCTGCAGCAATTCACCGACAGAACGCAGACGACGGTTACCCAAGTGGTCAATGTCATCCGTGTTGCCAATGCCGTGCAGCAAGTTAATGAAATAGTTAATGGACGAGACGATGTCGGCAGGCGTAATATTCTTCACGGACTTATCAATAACCCCGTTAGAAATAACCTTCACGACTTTACCATCTTCATTCGGCGCATAGACATTAATGCATTGTAACGGAATGCTATCCGCCTCTGTTACGCCATTAGGAATGGAGAACTCTTTGAAGCCGGCACCTTTCTCAATGAAAGGAAGGATTTCATCCAACGTACGGCGATCTAACAGTTGCCCCGCCTCTGCAATGATCTCTCCCGTCTCCGCATCTACCAAAGTTTCAGCTAGACGATGATTGAACAATCTATTTTTAATGTGAAGCTTTTTATTAATTTTGTAACGACCTACGTTCGCCAAGTCATAACGCTTCGGATCAAAGAAACGCGCAACAAGCAAACTCCGCGCATTATCCAGCGTAGGCGGTTCACCCGGACGAAGACGTTCGTAGATTTCGATCAACGCTTTTTCCGTAGAATCCGTGTTGTCTTTATCCAGCGTATTGCGGATATATTCATTGTCGCCAAGCAAATCCAAAATCTCTGCATCTGTCCCGAAACCTAAAGAGCGAAGCAGAACGGTAACAGGAATTTTACGCGTGCGATCAATACGCACATAGATAATATCCTTCGCGTCCGTTTCAAGTTCCAACCATGCTCCACGGTTAGGAATAACCGTAGCCGTGTAAGTTTTTTTGCCGTTTTTATCCACTTTGGTGCTATAATAAACACTGGGTGAACGAACGAGCTGGGAGACGATTACACGCTCCGCACCGTTGATGATAAAAGTCCCTGTTTCCGTCATGATTGGGAAATCACCCATGAACACTTCTTGTTCCTTGACTTCACCAGTTTCCTTATTAATCAAACGGACTTTGACTCTTAACGGCGCCGCATAGGTTACGTCGCGTTCTTTGGATTCATCAACTGAATACTTAGGCTCTCCTAAGCTGTAGTCAATAAATTCAAGCACCAGGTTGCCTGTGAAATCCTGAATTGGGGAGATATCCTGAAACATCTCTCTGAGTCCCTCTTCCAAAAACCACTCATACGATTTTTGCTGGATTTCAATCAGGTTTGGAATGCCCAGCACCTCATTAATACGTGCATAAGTCCTGCGTTTACGTCGTCCAAATTGAACAAGATGTCCCGCCAACTTTCATTCACCCCTCAAGTCTACTCAATAAATAAAAAGAAAGAAGAAAAACTTCTACCGACGTACACTCAGGACGCCTCCAATATTGGAGCCCGTCCGAATCAAGCGACTGTATGGATGGAGGTTTTTCTTTGATGTTCGACAAGACTTTTCCATTAATTTCTTCTCATCCTGTTAGAGTTGCCCAAAATTCAAACATTATACGTTACAGTTTAAATTTTTATGCATCTCGGACGAAAAAAAGACTTGACATTTTTGTTAACTAAAGACATGTAGCCCATCTTAATACTGACATTTTTTAATGATACCACAAATGAAATGTCAAGTCAAACAAATTCCCTTAACATTTAGTCATTACCTTTTGGTCGCTTTCAAGATCCGGTAACCCTTATCTTTCGAGACCTCAACAACCTCTCCATACACTTGTTCCAACTTTGCCATGGCCGAAGGGGAGCCCTGCTTCTTCTGGATGACAACCCAGATTGAACCGCCCTCTTTCAAGCAATCATAAGCATCTGTGAAAATGCGGTGCACAACATCCTTGCCCGCGCGAATCGGCGGATTGGTCAGGACAACATCGAACTGTTCCCCTTGCACCTTCTCCAGCAGATCACTCTGGACAATCGTTACATTCGTGATGCCGTTGCGTTTTGCATTTTCCTTGGAAAGCTCAATGGCACGTTCATTGATATCCACCATGGTGACATGTCCATGCGGGCATAGCAATGCAGCACTCAATCCGATAGGCCCGTAGCCACATCCGACATCCAGAACTTTGGCATGATCATCAAACACCATTGTTTCAATCAAATGCTTACTACCGTAATCTACACCTTTTTTTGAGAATACCCCCGCGTCCGTAGTAAAGACGAGCTCCCGGTCGCGCAACTTCTCCTTCATCGTATGAAGATCACGTTGAACCGTGGGGCGCTGTGTGTAATAATGTTCGGACACGTACTTTTCCTCCTCATTTTCTACCGATAGGAAAATCTCCGAAACCCGCATATTCGCCAGACTTTCCTATGCGGTAAAAAAACCTCTTGAAGTCAAGCTTCAAGAGGTTCTCTTTATAGAAAGAAATTACTTCACTTCTACAGTTGCGCCTGCTTCTGTAAGTTTTGCTTTTACAGCTTCTGCTTCTTCTTGGCCAACTTTTTCTTTGATTGGCTTTGGAGCGCCGTCAACCAGGTCTTTCGCTTCTTTCAGGCCAAGACCTGTGATTTCGCGAACTACTTTGATTACGTTGATTTTGGAAGCACCTGCGTTAGTCAAGATTACGTCGAACTCAGTTTGTGCTTCTTCAACTGCTGCTGCGCCACCTGCTACTACAGCTACTGGAGCTGCTGCAGTTACGCCGAATTCTTCTTCAATTGCTTTAACCAGGTCGTTCAGTTCCAAAATAGTCATGCCTTTGATGGCTTCCAAGATTTGTGCGTTGCTCATGGTTAAACCTCCGTTATCATTAATAAATTTAGTTTTATTTCGAAATTAAGCTTGACCTTCAGCTTCTTTTTTCTCAGCAACTGCTTTAACAGCAAGTGCAAAGTTACGAACAGGAGCTTGAAGAACGCTAAGCAACATGGAGAGCAAACCTTCTTTGGAAGGCAGGTCCGCAAGAGCTTTAATTTGATCGTATCCAACTACGCGGCCTTCAACCACGCCAGCTTTCACGCTCAATTTATCGTTCTTTTTCGCAAATTCAGTCAAAATTTTAGCAGGGGACACAACATCATCTTTACTGAAAGCAATAGCTGTTGGACCAGTCAAGAACTCATCCAAGTCAGTCAGCTCAGCGTTAGCTGTTGCGCGTCTTGCCAAAGTATTTTTCAGAACTGTAAATTCGATGCCAGCTTCGCGCAGGGATTTACGCAACTGTGTTACTTGAGCTACGTTCAAACCGCGGTAGTCGGCTACGATTGTGCAGGAGCTAGACTTAAGCTTCTCTGTTACTTCAGCGACAGCTTGTTCTTTTACTGCAAGAGTTTTCGCGTTTGCCATAGGTACACCTCACTTCTTTTGCATTTGTATCTTCGATTTCGCAAACAGTAGGAGCATTAGCATTTCTTATCTTTAAAATAAGAAATGCCTTCGTAGACACTACGAAGGCATGATGTGTTCACTTTTCTCTTGACGTACAAAAGAATCGCAATATATATCATAACACCTCGGTAGGAAATTAAGCTTTAGAGCACCTACTGTCTACGGTTTGCATATTCACTTTTAAGACCTTAGATAGATTATCATGACCAGCGACCGAAGTCAACTGGATGGTTTTTCTTATCTGAAGGATTGCAGGTTCACACGCACGCTAGGTCCCATAGTGGAAGATACTGCGATGCTTTTCAGGTATACACCTTTAGCAGCTGCAGGCTTCGCTCTAAGAAGCGCATCAACCAAAGCTTTGAAGTTTTCTTGCAACTTGTCAGCTTCGAAGGATACTTTACCAAGTGGAGCATGGATTTGTCCTGCTTTATCAAGGCGGTACTCGATTTTACCAGCTTTGATCTCTTGAACAGCTTTCGTTACGTCGAATGTAACTGTGCCGGCCTTAGGGTTTGGCATCAAACCTTTACCCCCGAGAATACGACCCAGTTTACCAACTTCACTCATCATGTCAGGAGTCGCCACGCAAACGTCGAACTCGAACCAACCTTGTTGAATTTTGTTGATCATGTCTTGATCGCCAACAAAGTCCGCGCCAGCAGCTTCCGCTTCTTTCGCTTTCTCACCTTTAGCAAATACAAGGACACGCTTAGTTTTACCAGTACCGTGTGGAAGTACAACGACGCCACGAACAGCCTGGTCTTGTTTTCTTGGGTCTACACCCAGACGAACTGCGATGTCCACAGTTTCATCGAATTTAGCAGGAGCTGTCTTTTTAACAAGCTCGATTGCTTCTGACGGATCGTACAAAGTTTCAGCATTGACAAGCTGAGCAACTTCGCGGTATTTTTTACCGTGTTTAGGCATTTTAAAATCCTCCTTAGTGGTATTAGCGGATAGTCCTCCCACCGAGCGACCTGCAAGCTTTCCGAGAAAGCCTGGTTCATAAGCTCGCGCTTACGGCGTCGCATTCCTTACGGAATTAGTCTTCGATGACGATACCCATGCTGCGAGCAGTACCCTCAACCATACGCATAGCAGCCTCAACGGATGCAGCATTCAGGTCAGGCATTTTTTGCTCAGCGATTTCGCGAACTTTCGCGCGCTTCACAGTTGCAACTTTCTTTTTGTTTGGTTCACCGGATCCTTTTTCGATACCAGCAACGACGCGAAGAAGAACTGCAGCCGGAGGCGTTTTAGTGATGAATGTAAAGGAACGGTCTTCGAATACTGTGATTTCAACTGGGATAATCAAACCAGCTTGATCTGCAGTACGAGCGTTGAACTCTTTACAGAAAGCCATAATGTTCACACCTGCTTGACCCAAAGCCGGACCGATTGGTGGCGCTGGATTTGCTTTCGCAGCTTGAACTTGCAGCTTAACGATTTTAATAACCTTTTTTGCCATGTTGTACACCTCCTTGCACTAGTTATAGGGAAATATTGACCTGAGATCAAAATTTCTCCTAATTGGTCGGTCGAGCTCAAAAACCCTCCCACTAACGAAGGTCTATCCCGAGGAATAGACCTGGTAGAAACCCTAGGTTGTCTCGTTTTATAGCTTCTCCACTTGGTTGAAATCCAACTCAAGCGGGGTTTCTCTACCAAACATATTGACGTGTACCTTAAGCTTCCCTTTATCCGCAACGATCTCTTCGACCGAGCCGACAAAATTCGCAAAAGGACCCACCTTGACGCGTACGGTTTCTTTGAGTTCGAAGTCGATCTTCGCCTTCGGCTCTTCCATACCCATATGCTTCAGGATGGCTTCCACTTCCTCAGGCAGAAGTGCAGTCGGTTTAGAGCCAGAACCCGTAGAACCTACAAATCCTGTAACTCCTGGCGTATTTCGTACAACGTACCAAGAGTCGTCCGTTTGAATCATTTCCACAAGAACATAGCCCGGGTAAACTTTACGCATAACGGTTTTCTTCTTACCGTCTTTGTTCACCAGTTCTTCTTCCATCGGCACGAGCACACGGAAGATCTTGTCCTGCATTTCCATGGATTCAACGCGTTTCTCAAGGTTGGCTTTTACTTTGTTTTCATACCCTGAATAGGTATGTACGACGTACCATCTTTTTTCCATAAAATAAATTCACCTATAGTCCTGTTTATTTAAAAACAAGGCGCAGCAAACTTGAGATGCCAAAGTCCAAAACAAAGAAATAAACAGCAACAAAAGCTACCGTACCCAGAACAACGAGCGTGTAGGTAATCATTTCTTTGCGACTTGGCCACTTGACCTTCTTAAGTTCTGACCAGCTGTCGGTGAAGAAGGAAAACGTGGATCCGAAGCTTTGTTTCATCCTAGCCAAGAACGCCACAAACTACACCTCCAAAGAACTACCTAGTCTCGCGATGAGCAGTATGTTCATTGCAGAATCTGCAATATTTCTTCAACTCAATACGGTCGGGATTGTTGCGCTTATTTTTAGTGGATGCATAGTTTCTTTGTTTGCAATTTGTGCACGCTAATGTGATGATTACCCGCATGATGTACACCTCCTACAGACACTTTCTAATTAAAGCCCTTCTAAGCGCATCAAAAAGAAAGCGACTTTCAGGGCTACCTGAAATACTTTATCACAATCCACATTGCAGTGTCAAGGAAGAAGTATCTCACTTGCCGTCATTCTATGCATAGAGACAAAATTGCAAGAGTATCATCATTATAGACGACACCAAGCTTTATTAAACGTACAAAAAGAAAAACACCCGCTCCGCGGATGCTATTGAGGTACAAGCTATAAATCTCTGACTTCTAAATAACGTTCGAGTTTGCGTTTCACACGCTGTAGTGCATTATCAATCGACTTGACATGACGATCAAGGTCTACGGCAATCTCCTGATAAGATCTGCCATCGAGATAAAGCATGAGCACTCTGCGTTCCAGATCGCTAAGTATTTCACCCATTTTATCCTCGAGACCTGTAAACTCTTCTTGATTAATAATCAGCTCCTCCGGATCTGTAACCCGGGAGCCGCTAATCACATCAAGCAGTGTACGATCAGAATCTTCATCGTAAATAGGCTTGTCCAATGAAACGTAGGAATTGAGGGGAATGTGCTTCTGTCGAGTCGCCGTCTTAATGGCCGTGATGATCTGCCTGGTAATGCACAGTTCAGCAAAGGCTTTGAAAGAGGCTAACTTGTCTCCTCGGAAGTCACGAATCGATTTATATAAACCTATCATGCCCTCCTGCACAATGTCTTCCCGATCTGCGCCGATCAAAAAATAAGAACGCGCCTTCGCACGTACAAAGTTCTTATATTTATTGATGAGGTATTCCAGCGCTTCACTACTGCCTTCACGGACTGCTTCGACTATGTCTTCATCTGGCTTGAGGTCATAATCGTACATTCTCAGTTCTTTGAGGTCGACACTCACCAACAATCCCTCCGGCCTGCAGGACTACCCAATTTCTCATTAAGGATAGGTTAAGTATACAGTATGAATTCTTTCACCGTCAACGGGGAACCGCGCCATTTCTAGCATTTGGAGGATTTCATTCGCCTCTGCGCCACCGCTCGAAGAGCTCTTTCATATTGTCGTTCAACTTACCGTCCAAAGGATTTCGTTTTGTTGATGTTTCCGGCTGGATCCGCTGCCTGACCTCTTTGCGGTTCTGATTGATCTTGACAAGAAGCTCGCCCGCCGGCATGCGGAGAGCCCCTTTGCCAAAGATGACATGCTGCTCAATCATATCGGAAGTTGCCACATAGATTTGCCTGCGCCGCCCCATCAGATTGGTGACCAAACGCTCAATAAGCTCATCCGCGGTCTCCTTCTCCTTGGTGTACAAGACACTGAGCTTGCTCTGCACATACTTCTTGCCGAGGCCCGGCACCATATAAGCATCGAATACCAGATACACTTTCATGCCGGAGAAGGATTGATACTCGGCTAACATATGAATCAGCTTGTCCCGCGCCTCTTCCAGGTCGGTATCCTTCAGCTTGCTGAGCTGAGGCCAAGCGCCTATGATATTATAACCGTCTACAATCAAGAACTCTTCCATACGATCAGCTCAATATTCGCTGTCTGACCACTTCATACATAAGAACTCCCGCGGCAACCGACGCGTTCAACGAATTAATTTGACCTGACATCGGCAGCTTCACCAGGAAGTCGCACTTTTCTTTGATCAGGCGGCCAACACCCTTACCTTCATTTCCAATCACCAGGGCAATCGGAATTTTAAAGTTGGCTTTGTATACGTCTTGCGCGCCGCTAACGTCCGTACCGGCAACCCATACGCCCTCTTCTTTCAATTGCTCAATCGTTTGCGCAATATTTGTCACGCGGGCTACCGGCACGTACTCAACGGCTCCTGCCGATGTTTTGGAAACCGTAGCCGTGAGTCCAACCGAGCGGCGTTTGGGAATAATAACGCCATGCACACCCGTGCAGTCGGCTGTCCGCAGGATGGACCCCAAGTTATGCGGATCCTCGATTTCATCCAGAATCAGAATGAAAGGTTCCTCGCCTTTCGCTTTCGCTTTGGCCAAAATGTCTTCGATCTCGACATATTCATATGCAGCGACTTGCGCCACCACGCCTTGATGTACGAGGCCTTCGGCCATTTGATCCAGCTTGCGCTTGTCCGTGAACTGCACGATGATGCCGTGATTTTTCGCTTCTGCGACAATCGGACCGGCAAACTGCTTTTGCGCATTCTCAGCAATCCAGATTTTATTGATCGTTCGGCCGGAGCGAAGCGCCTCCAGAACGGAGTGCTTCCCGCCGATATATTCTTCTTCTGCCATTCAACTCTCTCCTTCACATTGGGTCAAAACTTCTATGCCTAAGACTCAGTATCAGTCGACTTCGGAGGCAGGGCAACATCCAATATTTCCCGCAAACGTTCGAACGATTGCTGATAATACAAATATCCGATCAGGCACTCGAACGCGGTGCTGTGCCGGTATTCCAGCACATCCGCGTTCTTAGCCGTTGTTCCTGATTTGGCGTTGCGCCCCCGCTTCACGATATCGATTTCCTCTTCGGTCAGCATCGGCATCAAACGTTCCAATAGTTTGGACTGCGCTTTGGCGGAAACGAACTGTGTCGCGGCTTTGTGCAGATGATTCGGTCTATGGTTCAAACCTGAAATCACATACTGCCGGATATATACTTCGTACACCGCGTCACCGATATAAGCCAACACAAGCGGATTCATCAGTTTCGGGCTCTTGGACGGTGGAAAATGGAACAAATTCGCGATTTCCGATAAGGATTGATTCATTTGCGGCGCCAGCGTATTCCTTGCGGTGTATCCTCGAGGAATATTCCTTTCTCGGTGAGCAAGTCACGAATTTCGTCGGCACGTGCCCAATTCTTGGATTTGCGCGCTTCGGTACGCTCTACGATCAGCTGTTCAATTTCTTCGTCGAGCAATTCATCCTCCGCTTGCGACAGCAGACCGAGAACGGCATCGAACGCCTGCAGCTGATCCAGGAATTGCTGCACAGCCGCACCGTTCACCCGCTCCTGCTGCAAATACAAGTTGGCTTCGGCGACCAGGTCGAATACCGCAGTAATCGCGTCCGGCGTATTGAAGTCGTCGTTCATTTTATCGTCAAACTGGCGTGCGATAGCTGCGATGCGATTTGTAATCGCCGCCTCCACATCGCCCGTTTGTGAAGCAGTGGCCAGGCGGTGCTTCAAGTTATCCTGCGCGTTCTGAATGCGCTCCAATCCGTTAGCCGCCTGCTTCAAGCTTTCATCGCTGTAATTCAGCGGATTGCGATAGTGCGCGGAAAGCATGAAGAACCGGAATACTTGCGGCTTCAGCCGTTGAATCAAATCGCGGATCAGGATGCCGTTGCCGAGCGATTTGGACATTTTCTCATTGTCGATATTCACGAATGCATTATGCATCCAGTAGTTCGCCATCGGATGGCCGGTTACCGCTTCGGTCTGTGCGATCTCGCACTCATGGTGCGGGAACGTCAAGTCCTGGCCGCCGCCGTGAATATCGATGGTCTCGCCCAAGTACTTGCGCACCATCGCCGAGCACTCAATATGCCACCCTGGACGGCCTTGCCCCCAAGGGCTATCCCAATAAATCTCGCCTGGCTTCGCGGCTTTCCAGAGGACGAAGTCCTGCGGATTCTCTTTACGGTCATCGACCTCAATACGAATCCCGTATTGCAGCTCCTCCAGGTTCTGATGCGACAGTTTGCCATACTCCGCGAACTTGGTCGTCCGGTAGTAGACGTCGCCGCCGCTTTCATAGGCATAGCCGGTGTCTACCAGCGCAGCAATGAAAGCGATGATCTCCTGGATATTTTCCGTTACGCGCGGATTTTTCGTCGCTTCATGAACGCCGAGCGCCTGGACATCCTCTAGAAACGCATGGATGAACGTCTCTGCCAGTTCCGGCACCGTTTGGCCCAGTTCCTCCGCCTTGCGAATCATCTTGTCATCGACATCCGTGAAATTCGTAATATACGTCACTTCGTACTTTTGCGATTCCAAATAACGTCTCACTACATCAAAGAAAATGACCGGCCGGCCGTTTCCAATATGAATATAGTTATAAACGGTAGGACCGCACACATACATCTTCACCTTATTCGGTTCAATCGGTACAAAATCTTCCTTCTTCCGCGTTAGCGTGTTATACACTCTGAGTGTCATGTTGTCTCGCGCCTCCATTCTTTAGTCTCTCGAGTCTAAGCTGTTCCTTCAGCTCGTTGATTTGCTCCTGCAGCCCGTCAAACATATCGATAACCGGATCCGGCAAGTTTGCATGGTCCAACCGGTTCACACGAACACCGTCCCGCTTCACTAATTTACCAGGTATACATACAACCGTGCTGTTCGGCGGAACTTCCTGAATGACGACCGCATTCGAACCGACACGGGAATTCTCGCCGACGGTAAAGCTGCCCAAAATTTTGGCACCAGAACCAACAACTACATTATTGCCAATTGTTGGGTGTCTCTTACCCTTCTCTTTGCCGGTACCGCCTAAAGTTACACCCTGGTATAAAATCACATCGTCGCCAATTTCGCAAGTTTCTCCGATCACAACCCCCATCCCATGGTCGATAAACAGCCGCTGGCCAATCGTCGCCCCGGGGTGAATCTCAATGCCCGTCATGAATCGGCTCCACTGAGAAATAATGCGAGCTATCGTGTACATGCCCTTTTTATAGAACCAATGTCCGATACGATGCGCCCAGATGGCATGAAGACCGGAATACGTAAACACAACCTCGAACCAGCTGCGCGCAGCGGGATCGTTATCGAATACCGCCGAGATATCGGATTTGATCGATTTCCACATACTACTTTCACCTGCTTTAATTGGAAGTATAAATGCAAAAAAGCCCCCGCAGCCCATAAGGCTGCAGAGGCGTTGTAAACGCGGTTCCACTCTGCTTGGTGACTCGGAAGTCCCCAACTCAAACCCCGTAACGAGAGGTGATCGGCAGCGCCTACGTTGCTCAATTGAGCATTCGGCACAGCAGCTCCCAGGTGCATTTCCGCCTAGAGGAATTGGATAACTCACAGCCGAAGCGACAAGCGCCCCGATTATCCTCTCTGAGAATTCCTTGTTAAACGTACTCTCCTGATCGTTGCTTTTGGTATTGACTTCAGTATAGCGAAAAGCGCACCGCTTTACAATAAGTTACGCAGACGGGAAGCGACTTTTTCTTTACCGAGCAGATAAAGCGACACGTTCAGATCCGGACCGTGCACTTGGCCTGTCAGGGCGGAGCGGATTGGCATGAAGAGCTGCTTGCCCTTGAAGCCGGTTTCCTTCTGCACTTGTTTCAAAAGAGTCGGAATCGCTTCAACTGTGAAAGCCTCCGCTTGCTCCACCTGCTGCAGGAAGCCTGCCAGCACAGCTGGGACATGCTCTTCTTTCAAGACAGCAGCTGCCTCTTCATCGACTACCGGCGCATCCTGGAAGAAAATAGTGGAAAGCTCAACAATCTCCGCCGCGAAGCGCATTCTCTCCTGATTGAGTCCGACCAGGGCGGTCACCCACTCCATCGCAGCGGCATCCGGCTCGCCTTGTAGATAACCCGCTTTTTGCAGATGCGGCACGCAAAGCTCGACGACTTGGGAAAGCGAGGCCTTCTTCAAGTAATAGTTATTCATCCAATTCAGTTTATCCATGTCAAACACAGCTGGGCTCTTGGATACACGATCCAGGCTGAACTGTGCGATGAGCTCTTCCTTCGTGAAGATCTCTTCTTCCCCGCCCGGCGACCAGCCAAGCAGCGCGATAAAGTTCACGACAGCTTCCGGCAAATAGCCGAGTTCCCGATACTGCTCGATGAACTGAATGATGGATTCATCGCGTTTGCTCATTTTTTTGCGGTCTTGATTCAGAATCAGCGCCAAATGGGCAAATTCCGGAATCGGCATGTCTAACGCTTCGTACATCAAAATCTGTCTCGGCGTATTGGAGAGGTGCTCCTCACCGCGAATGACCAAATTGATTTTCATCAAATGGTCGTCGATGATAACGGCAAAATTGTACGTCGGAATGCCGTCCGGACGCGCAATAATGAAATCGCCGATCCCGTTCGAATCGAATTCAACGTGCTCGCGCACTTTATCTTCGAAGCCGATGATCCGGTCCTCCGGCACGCGGAAACGAACAGCCGGCTTGCGGCCTTCCGCCTGATAAGCCGCCACTTGCTCTGGTGTCAAGGTGCGGCAACGGCCTGAATAGCCGCCCATCTCGCCGCGCGCTTCCTGCTCGGCACGCTCTTGCTCCAGATCCTGCTCCGAGCAATAGCAATGATACGCGTGTCCGCTCTCCAGCAGTTGATTCACATAC
>Ga0209566_100274_pt1 | contig 48108 bp, 43 predicted proteins | sample Araplavi_mTSA_r2_2_FD_184287 | JGI IMG/M metagenome (GOLD analysis project Ga0209566, IMG submission 184287) | Arabidopsis root microbial communities from North Carolina, USA - plate scrape CL_Cvi_mTSA_r2 (SPAdes) (version 2) | ecosystem: Host-associated > Plants > Roots > Endosphere | place...
TTATTCGCTGTGCCCGAAGGGGCACGGCTTCACGGTACGCCAGCATGCGGTGCGGTCCGCGGCGTTCGATCGCGACTTCGACGCATGGATCGCGCCATTCGTGATGGCGGCGATCAACGAGCGTGTCGTGCACCGCTCCAATGCGCTGGCCGGCAACGCGTACGGCAGCCGCTTCACGTATGACGAAGCGGTGATGACGGGCACGGGCCTCAAGGGCCGCCTGACGGCGCTGACGATGGTGGCCGGCCTCGGCGCGTTCATGGTCGGTGTCCTCATCAATCCGGTGCGCAGCCTGATGGAGCGTTTCCTGCTGCCGAAGCCCGGCGAGGGGCCGAGCGCGGCCGCCCAGCTGGCCGGCCGCTACGATTTGCGTTTCTTCGGTCGTGCCGACGACGGGCGGACCTTGCGCGTGAAAGTCACCGGCGACCGCGATCCGGGCTATGGCTCCACCGGCAAGATGCTCGGCCAGGCCGCGATCGGTCTCGCGCTGGATTACGGCGGAGACGGTGTCAAGACCGGCCGCGGCGGCGGCTTCTGGACGCCCGCGACGATGTTCGACGAGCGCTACATCGAGCGCCTGGTTCGCCACGCGGGGCTGCGTTTCGACGTGATTTGAGTGCGCGCGCCGTCGGCCCTGCGACAGGAAGACGATAAATCTCGGATAACGAATCAATTTCAGGAGACAACCTGCAGTCACGACGGGACGGATGGCCGGATGCGATCCGGCGAAGGTGTATCGGAACATGAAGATCGGAGAACTGGCGGAACGCACCGGCCTTACTCCTTCGCGCATCCGCTTCTACGAGCGCATCGGTCTGTTGACGCTCGTCGCACGCGAAGCGAACGGCTATCGCTCCTATCCGCAGGAAGCGGTGACGGCGCTCGATCTGATCACGGCCGCGCAGAAGGCGGATTTCAGCCTCGACGAGATTCGCACGCTGATTCCGGCCGGCCTCGCGCAGTGGCCATGCGATTCGTTGCTGGAGGCGCTGCACCGCAAGGTGCGGGACATCGAGGCACTGGAGGCGCGGCTGGCGCGCAGCAAGGCGCAGGTCATGTCGCTGATCGCCGAAATCGCGGCGAAACCGGCGTCGGTCGATTGTGCAACCCATGCGAAACGATAGCTGTCGCGGCTCCCGCCGGGGAATGCGGCGGAGGGCGGCGAGGCTGCCGCCGGATTGTCGGATGGCAGTACACATACCAATGACCTCGATACGCTGCCGAGGCGAACCATAACCTTTAAGCAAAGTTGAAGGTCAAGACCCTTTCGTTTTCGCCTTTGTTTTCGTCTTCGCTGCCCGCGCAGGGCTGGCGGGCAGTATGAGTCCGTCCAGCAAGGTTGTCAGCGCATCTTCGATCGCGTGATCGCCGACCTTCTCGCGCACCAGCCGCCGGTCGATTGCCAGCATCGTCAGGCCATGTAGATGCGCCCAGCAGGCGGTTGCCTGGCCGAGCGCCGGGCGCGGGCGGATCGTGCCGGCGCGCTGGCCGTGTTCCAGGATGTCGACGACCAGCAGGAAAGGCGCCTGCACGCGCGGATCGAGATGGATGTCCGAGGGCTCCCCGGCATCCGCGGCAAACATCAGTCGATAGAGATCCGGGTTGCGCTGCCCGAATGCGAGATGGGCATACGCGAGCGCCAGCAGCACGTCCGGTGCGCTCGCGGAGGGATTGATGGACGCGGCGAGCTCGTCGCGCAGGCGGTCGAAGCCGATCAGCGCGAGCTCGTGCAGCAACGCGGCCTTGTCCGGGAAATGCCGGTACGGCGCGGAGTGGCTGACGTTCGCGCGCCGCGCGATTTCGCGCAGCGTGAACTGCCAGCCCTGCTGCTCCTGCAGCGTGTCGAGCGCCGTTTCGATGATCGTGCGACGCAGATCCCCGTGGTGATAAGCCTTTTGCCCGGCGTCAGCATCCTCATCCGACGACATCGTGTTGCTCCTATGTTGACAGGGGACACATTGTGGTCCTATGATCCGCCGCATGCAAGTTGACAGTGTCTACATCGACGCAACCTCGTGAGGTGCACCATGGCCGTTTCCGCAGAACCCATCTCGAGCTTCGACCCGGCGGTGCTGCTGGCCCGCCAGCGCAACGCGTTCGTCAGCGAGGGGCCGCCGATCTTGCAGCAGCGCAAGGCCAGGCTCGCGCGGCTGCGCGCCGTGGTGCTGGCGTATCGCCGCGAAGTGGAGGAGGCGATCAGCGCCGATTTCGGGAATCGCTCGCGGCACGAGACCGCGATCATGGAACTGGTCGGCGTGATCCAGGCGATCGACTACCTGACGCGCAACCTGCGCCGCTTCACGAAGCCGCAGCGCCGGCACGTCGGGATTTTCTATCGGGCCGGGCAGGCTCACGTGGAGTACCAGCCGTTGGGTGTGATCGGCGTGATGGCGCCGTGGAATTACCCGTTCTCGCTCACCTTCATTCCGCTGGCGACCGCGCTGGCCGCGGGCAATCGCGCGATGCTCAAGCCGTCGGAACTGACGCCGCGCACCAGCGAGGTGATGCGCCGGATGCTCGCGGAGACCTTCCCGAGCGAAGAAGTCGCGGTCGTGCTTGGCGGCCCGGAAGTCGGCGCGGCCTTCAGCGGCCTGCCGTTCGACCATCTGCTGTTCACCGGCAGCACGCAGGTGGGCCGCAAGGTCATGAAGGCGGCCAGCGAGAACCTGGTGCCGGTGACGCTCGAACTCGGCGGCAAGAGCCCGGCGATCGTCGCGCGAGGGCATGTCGATGGCCGGACGATGTCGAGCATCGTGTTCGGCAAGCTGTCGAACGGCGGACAGACCTGCGTGGCGCCCGACTATGCGCTGGTGCATGAAGACGACCTGGACGCGTTCGTCACGCAATACGATGCGGCCGTCGCGCGCTTCTATCCGGACGGGCCGACGAGCCCGGATTACACGTCGATCGTCAGCGACCGGCATTACGATCGCCTGAAGGGGCTCGTCGACGAAGCGCGCAGCAAGGGCGCGCGCGTGATCGAGGCGGGCGTGAGCCCGCAGCAGGCGGCGACCCGCAAACGGACGCTCGCCCCCACGCTGATCGTCGGCGCCGGCGACGATACGGCCGTCATGCAGGAAGAAATCTTCGGGCCGATCCTGGCGGTGCGCACGTATCGCACGATCGACGAAGTCGTCGACTACGTGAATGCGCGTCCGCGTCCGCTCGTGCTGTATTACTTCGGTGCGCAGGACGGCGACTGCGAGTCGCTGCTCAAGCGCACCACGTCGGGCAATGTCGGCATCAACAACACGCTCCTGCATGTCGCGCAGGAGGACCTGCCGTTCGGCGGCGTCGGTCCGAGCGGGATGGGCGCGTATCACGGCATCGAGGGATTCCGCGCGATGAGCCACGCGAAGGGCGTGTTCGTGCAGGGGCGCTGGAACCTGCCGAGCCTGCTGCGCGCGCCGTTCGGCAAGCTCGCGGATCTCTCGCTGGCGGCGCTGCTCGGGCGGAGCCGGGAGCCGGTGGGCGTGCGCGCGGGATTGAGCGCCAAGCGCTGAACGCGGCCGCACGATGCCTGCTAGCGCATCGTGCGCTTGCCCGCTCCCGTGCGAACGGCGGCTTCGTCGAAGATCGTCGCGGCGAATTCGACCGCGGCCGGCATCCGCGCGTCGTGCATCAGCACGAATTCGACTTCCGGCAGTTCCGGCAAGCCGTCGGCCACGCCGAGTTCCCGGAGCGTGCCGTCGATCGCGCTGCGCGGCACCGGCGCGATGGCGATGCCGGCGCGCACGCATGTCCGGATGCCGGCGACGCTCGGGCTTTCGCATGCGATCCGGTAGCGCAGGTCGGCCAGCGCGAGCGCCTTGAGAGCGGCGCCCCGGTACGGGCAAGGATCGGGGAAGCACGCGAGCGGCACCTCGCCTTCCGGCAACCGCTCGTGGCGCGCAAATGCCCAGACGAGCGGCTCTTGCCACAACGTCGCGCCTTGATCCGTGTGCGCGCACCGGCTGCCGATCACGAGATCGAATTCGCCGTCGGCATGCCGCCGAAACAGGCTGTCGCCGATGTCGACCGTCAGATCCAGCCGCAAGCCGCGCCGCGTGACCGTGTGGCGACGCATCGCGTCCGGCAGCCAGCCTTCCGCGAAATCCTCCGATGCGCCGATGCGCAGCCGGGTATCGGCTGCGTCGCCGGCTCCCAGCCGCGCCCTCGCTTCCCCGCTCAGATTGAGCATCGCGCGCGCGTAACCGAGCAGCGTCTGGCCATGCGCGGTGAGCGTGACGCTGCGCGTATTGCGCACGAGCAGCGCCTGGCCGACCTGTTCTTCGAGACGAACGATCTGGGCGCTGACCGCGGACTGGCTGAGATTCAGCCTGCGACCGGCGCCGGTGAAACTCCGCACGTCGGCGACCGCGACGAACGTCTGAAGCAGCGCCGTGTCGAGAGGATTCTCCATTGATCACAAATTCGGGTTAATTCAATCAATTAATATCGTTTCCAAATTATAAGCGGGCTCGATACGCTGCGAACCGTAGTGGGCGATCGCGCATCCGGCGCGTCGCCGTCACTCCTGGCAAGGACCGGCTCCATGACGTGCGTGCTCTATATCGAAGGCTCACCCAACAAGGCATATTCCGCATCCATCGAAGTGTGCAATGCGTTTCTCGACGCGTACCGGCATGCGCATCCCGATCATGAAATACGGAAGCTCGACGTGTGGGATCTGGCGATGCCCGAATTCGACGAAGACGCGCTGGCCGCGAAATATGCGGGGCTGAGCGGCACCGCGTTGACACCGTCGCAGGCGGCGGCATGGCAGCGGATCGAGCAGCTCGCAGCGCCGTTTCACGCAGCGGACAAGTTCCTGTTCGGCGTGCCGCTGTGGAATTTCAGCATTCCGTACAAGCTCAAGCACCTGATCGATGCGATCTCGCAGAAGGACGTGCTGTTCACGTTCGACGACACGGGCTTCACGGGCAAGCTGGCCGGGAAAAAGGCGGCCGTGGTCTACGCGCGCGGGCTCGGTTATCAGTCGCCGGGTTCGTTTACGCCAGCCGCAGAGTTCGATCTTCAGCGCCCGTACATGGAAACCTGGCTCAGGTTCGTGGGCGTGACGGACGTCACGGGCATCGTCGTCGAGCGTACGTTGTTCGGTGCCGACGGAAAGGTCGATCGCAGCCGCGCGATCGACGAAGCCCGATCGATCGCGCGCGGGTTCTGACGCTGCCGCGCAGCGTATCCGGTGCACCGGCGCGTCGGTGCGTCGGCGGTGTGCTCCCGGCGCTTGTGTCGGTGTGCGGCGCGGCCGCCCGGATCAGCGCCCGCCGCGCGCGATGGCGAGCGCGACGCCGAAGCCGACGAGCAGGCATCCGAAGGTGCGGTCGATCCAGTGCCGCAGCGACAGCAGGCGATCGCGGACGGCCGTCGCGGAGAAGCACACGGCCACCAGACTGAACCAGCCGGCGTGCGCCAGCGCGATGAATGCACCGTAGCCGATCTGCACGATCAACGGTGTGTCGGGCCGCACGGCCTGCATGAACAGGCTGACGATGAACACCGTGGTCTTGGGGTTCAGCGCATTGGTCAGGAAGCCGGTGCGCAGCGCGGCCAGGTCCGACAGCGGTGCGGCCGGCGCGTCGGCCTGCCCGCCGCCGGCCTTCGTCATGAGCATCTTCACGCCGAGGTAGACCAGGTAGATCGCGCCGATCAGCTTGACGGCATTGAAGAGCCACAACGATTGCCGGATCAGCAGGCCGACGCCCAGCAGCGTGTAGCTCACGTGAACCGTCACACCCAGCCCGATACCCAGCGCGGTGAGCACGCCCGAGCGGCGCGACAGCATCAGGCTGTTGCGCGTGACCATCGCGAAGTCCGGGCCCGGGCTGATCACGGCCAGCAACGTGATGGTGACTACAACTATCAGTTCGGTCATCGTCCTGTCCTTGCGATTGATGGTTCGATGGCGCAATCTTATGGGTCATGTTTCAGCCGGAAAAGCGATGATTTCTGACCAGAATGGTGAGCTGGATTCACAATCGATACGTGCGAACCTGCCTTCGCTGATGGCCCTGCGTTGCTTCGAGGCGGCGGCGCGTCACGAGAATTTCAGCCGCGCCGCCGACGAGCTGTGCCTGACCCACGGCGCGGTCAGCCGCGCGGTGCGGCTGCTCGAGGATGACCTGGGCGTGGCGCTGTTCCAGCGGCGCAGCCGGCGCGTGTTCCTGACCGACGCAGGCCGCAAGCTGGCGCAGGCGGTCCACGACGGGCTGGGGCTGATGCGTCACGCCGCGCAGGAATTGCGCACCGAGGCCGCCCGGGCGCGGCGCTGGGTCCTGTCGTGCGAGCCGACGCTTCTGATGCGCTGGCTGATTCCGCGCTGGCCGGATTTCCAGGCGCGACATGCGGGCGTCGACGTTCACCTGGCGGCCGCGGGTGGCCCGTTTTCATTCGACAGCGGCATCGACATGGCGATTCGACGCAACGACTTTGCGTGGCCGGCGGGTTACCACGCGGAGCGTCTGTTCGCGGAGCGGGTGGGGCCGGTTTGCCGGCCGGACAAGGTCGATGCGTGGTTTTCCGCTCGTCGCGGCGAGCGTTCGTTGAAGACGGACGTTCCGCAGTTGCATACGCGGACACGGCCGGACGCGTGGAAGGAATGGGCGGTTGCCGCGCATCAGCCGGCCGTGAGCGGGCGCGGGCAGGTGTTCGACCATTTCTACTTCAGCCTGCAGGCGGCGGTTGCGGGGCTGGGTGTCGCCATCGGCCCGTGGCATCTCGTTCGCGACGATATCGAAAGCGGCGTGCTGGTCGCGCCGATGGGGTTCGTCGATGATGGTTCGCATTACTGTCTATTGACGCCGGAGCCGGTGGTGGCGGGCTGTGCACAGGCGGATGTGCTTGCGTGGTTGAGGGCGGTGGCCTGATCGGCGCGCGGATGCCGGGGACGGGCGGTCGACGATGAGCGAGACCGGCTGCTTCCAACGTCGAAGCGGCGCGCTGACAGCCGGCTCGGCCAGCGCGATCGGGTGACCGTAGTCGCCGTCGCTACGGTCGGGCGTCCGGCGCGAACGTCCTGCCCGTCACGTCCACGATGAAGTCGATTGCCGCGCGAATCGTCGGCGCATGTCTGAGGTCGGCATGCACGACCAGCCAGAGATCCCGGGCGTACGGTTCCCCGTCGAACGGCAGGCGCTGCAACCCGGGATCGTCGTCGCCCATGAACACCGATGATGGGCGTGCCGATGGTCATGAGCATCGCTTCCGGCAGACTCACCGGCAGGCTCGGTGCGCGCACGCTGGCGACGGCCGGCCTGTCGATATCCGCGGTCGGGTATCTCGCGATGTGGCCGGCGATCGCCGTGCACTCCAACGCGCTGCTCGCGATACCGATGCTGCTGGCAGGCAGCGGCATCGCGCTGACGATACCGACGATCACGGACGCGGCGCTCGCGGCGGTGAGCGCCGCGCAGTCAGGGGTGACGTCCGGGTTGTTGAATACGGCCCGGCAGGTGGGCGGCGTGTTGGGCGTCGCGTTGTTTGGTTTCTTCGTTCGGGCGGCAGACAGCGCGACGTTCGTTCACGGGATGGCGCGGGCGTTGATCGTTTCCGTTCTGTTGCTGGTGGCCGGTGCGGTGATGGCGTGGCGGAATCTGGGGCAGGCAGGGGCGCGAGGAATTCGGGCTCGCGGGGCGAGCCCTCAACGTCAATGACCGACCCGATAGACGCGACCGCTATGCACGCCTTCCACGCTGCGTCGATAGGCCATGGCCACACGTGACGCCGGCACGCTCTCGCAGCCGGGAAAAAACGGACCGAACCGATCCATGGATTCCGTCAGCACCGTCGGGCTCACGACGTTGATCCGGATGCCGCGCGGAAAATCGCACGCGGCCCCGCGCACGAATCCTTCAATTCCGGCATTCGATGCGGCGGCATGGGCGCCTTGCGCAATCGGATCATCGACCGCGATGCCCGAGGTCAGCGTGATCGACCCGCCGTCGACCAGATAGTGCTGGCCCACCAGTGCGATGCGCACCTGGCTCAGCAGCTTGTCCTGCAATCCCTTGTGGAAATCGGCCGCCGTCATCTTCTCGATCGGAGCAAGGATGACATTGCCCGCGGCGGCGACGATTGCGTCGACTTGCCCGATCTTCTCGAACAGCGCGCTCACGCTCTCGTCATGGGTGATGTCGACCTGATGGTCACCGGAGGTGCGACCCACGCGAACGACTTCGTGTCTTCCGTCACGCGCAAGCTCATCTGCCACGGCACGTCCGACGTCTCCGCCGGCGCCGATTACAACGATCTTCATGGAACTACTCCTTTTCGATTTCAGGTTGGAGCAGCCATTGTTCTTCGAACCAATATTGAGATAAATGTGCTCTAATTTCCGACACTACTAATCGCCAGTTCGCAATATGGACAAGCTGCGTTCAATGGAAACCTTCGTTGCCGTCGTGGAAGGGGGCAACTTCACCGAGGCGGCGCAGCGGCTTGGCATGTCGGCGGTCATGGTCGGCAAGTACGTGCGCGAACTTGAAGAGCGCCTCGGCGCGCGCATGCTGGAGCGCACCACGCGACGGCAGAGCCTGACGGATGCGGGGCGCGTGTTCTACGAAGATGCCAAGCGCGCGCTTGAACAGGTGCGGATCGCCGAGACGTCGATCGAGCGATTGCGCGCGTCGCCGTCCGGCACGTTGCGGATCAGCGCGCCGATTACCTTCGGCGCATGCGTCGTCGCGCCGCTGGCCGCGACGTTCCAGCAGATGCATCCGCTCGTGCGCATCGAGTTGGCGTTGAGCAATCGCGTCGTCGACCTGGTGGACGAGGGTTTCGATCTCGCCGTTCGAATTGGTGAACTGGGTGACGTCGATCTGATCGCAAAGCCGTTGACCCTGTATCGCATGGTGATTTGCGCATCGCCCGGTTACCTCGCGCGGCATGGACGTCCGGAGACGCCGCAGGATCTGGGCATGCATCACTGCCTGTCTCACTCGGTGTGGAACGGCCGTAACGGGTGGAAGCTCGGCGGGTGGGACGGGCCGCAGGTTTCGCAGGATCCGGTCTTCACGTGCGACGACGGGAACGGGCTGCGCATGGCCGCCATCGCGGGCGCGGGATTGTTGCTGCAGCCTGAAGTTCTGGTGGCGCACGACCTGGCGAGTGGCGCGCTGGTGCCGGTGTTGCAAGCGTACTTGCCGGCGCCGCATCCGGTTCATATCGTGTATCGGCACGATCGGCGACCATTGCCGAAGCTGACTCGTTTCGTCGAGCATTTGATCGAGCATGGTGCGGGGCGTTGAAGTCGAACGCAGGTAGCGATCGCGGATTCGTGGCGAATCGAATGTCGACAGGAAGCGACGCGTTGCGGGTGCGTGACACTTGTGAGCCGAAGCGATCGCCGCCCGCTGGCGCCGCGCCATTTCTGCGCGGCCGGGATTCCATTGGCGACGGCGTCGAGGTTGAACACCCGGCTTTCTAAGCGAGCGCGCGGTGGTACACGAAGCCGGCATTCGTTCCGCCGCCCCGACCTACGGCGATCTGAATATTGAGGTGTGCCATCGCCTCGAGATAACGGGCGTTGTTCAAGGGGCCGGTCACGACGGGCGCGAACCCCGCGCTTTCCGCGATCTCGGCGACCGTCGTGTTGGCTTGGACGTCGTTGCCCGCGATGAATGCCGTAACGGCATGGCCACCGCGATCGATGCGATCCGGCGTCATGATGTCGGCGAACACCGTGTTGAAGCACTTCACCAGACGCGCGCCCGGCAGCAGGTGGCCGATCGCCTCGGCTGCCGATCCATCGGCCCCCAGCGGAAGTGACGACCAGTCGTCCTTTAGCGCATTCGTTGCGTCAACAACGACCTTGCCGGCCAGCTGATGCGCAAGGGAGGGAAGTACCTCGGCGCACGCCTGATAGAGGACGGCGATGACGACAACATCACCATGCGTCGCGGCCTCTTCCAGCGACGCGATTCGGTACCGGGCGCCCGGGCGCGCCCTCGCGGGATTGCGCAAGCCGACCACCACATCATGTCCCGCCGCGACCAGCAATTCGGCCAGATTCCCGCCAAAGTTTCCACCGCCCAGGAATGCGATCTTCATGGCATGCACCTCACGATTGATTGGGTGGCATCATTCTTTCAATTCCGGTTTCTGCAATCAATTAGGTACCCGAGGGTAACCATGACGAAGAAGATCGAGTTGCCGCCCGATGCGTTCCTGAAAGTCTGTCCGTCACGCGCGGTGCTCGCGCGTATCGGGCAGAAGTGGACCGTGCTGGCCATGGTCGCGATGAAGGATGGGCCGATGCGTTTTGGCGACATCAAGCGCCGCCTGGAAGGTGTCTCGCAGAAGATGCTGACCCAGACGCTGCGCGCGATGGAGCGCGACGGACTGGTGGTGCGCAATGTCTACGACGAGCTGCCGCTGCGTGTCGAGTACGCGCTGAGTTCTCTGGCCGGTACGCTGCTTCCGCTCGTCATCGATCTCAAGGCGTGGGCGGAGAATGCGCTCGCGACGATCGAGGCGAGTAATCGTGCGTTCGATCGTGAGCATGCGGAGTAGAGGGAGGGGGTTCTGGGTGAGTTCAAGCCTTTTATGTGCTGGCGTGCTCGTTGTTCGCGCGGTCACTCGAGACGGGCGACGCACGCGTGTCTTCCGACGCGTGGGGAGGCCGTCACCGCACCCAGAGATTTGCGAACGGCACGAAGCCCAGGGGTGCGGCCTCTACACCGGCAACATGCGACTCCAGCTCGATTTGCTGATGCTCGTGCGAGATCGGGATCAGCCAGCCCGCTTCGACCAGTTGCCGGCCGATCTCCTCGTAGCCCGTCATGCGCACGCGCGCATCGGCTTGCGCCTGCAGCCCGTGCAGCACGCGATCCAGCTCAAGCACCGCATCGGCCGGCATCCACTGCCGAAAAATGCTGTCGGCGGCAAACCATTCGTAGCATCCGAAATCCTCGTCGTCATGCAGTATCTCGCTGCCCAGCACCAGGTCGGCCGCATCCAGCCAGTCGCGCCGGATCAACTCGGCATAAGGCAGCGCCATCACCTGCAGCCGGATATCCGCCTCGCGCAGCCGGGCTTCGATGATGCGCGCCAGCGCGAGTTCGTCATGGGTTTCCCCCGTCACCAGGGTGAGTTCTGTTTGAGCGGGCAAGGAGGGCACGGGGCCCGATGCCGCGACGCGATGCTGCCAGGCCGGTAACAGGCCGGCCGCGGGCCGTCGCGCGGGATCGTCGGCCCCGAACAGGCGGCCGGGCGCAAGCCAGTCCGCCAGCGCGAGCCGCTGTTCGCGCTGGCGAAAACCGTCGCGCGTGGCGTTGCAGACCACGTAGGTGCAGCCCGCCTGCACCCGCACGATGCCCTTGTTGGCTTGCGTGCGGGAAACGGAGTGGCCGAAGCGGAGGTCGAAGCCGTCCGCCAGGACGGTCGAGGGAAGAAACCAGAGATCCAGTTCGTCGAGCAGGGCCCGCTCGCGGTAATGATGGCCGAAGGCCGACAGGGTAATGCGGTATTCGCTGTGACGCGTCAGCCTGAACGGCCCCGTTCCGATCGGCATGCGTGCGAAGTCGGGCTTCCGGTGCCGCGGCACGATCGAGGCATTGGCCGCCGCGAGGCGCTGCGGCCACAGATGATCGACGTCGCTCAGACGGCACACGATTCGCCGGCCGTCGCCGATTTCCACGTCGAGCAGATGACGGTATAGCCGCTGGAAATAGCTCGGCTCGTCACGCATGCGCAGCAGCGTGTACCGCACGTCCTCCGGTTCCAGCGGCGTGCCGTCGTGGAAGACGATGTTCGGCCGGAGCCAGAAGTGCCAAACCCGTCCGTCCTCTTCCGATTCCCAGTGATGCGCCAGTGCCGGCACGACGCGCTGCGTGTGCCGGTCGAACTCGGTCAGTCGCGAAAAGATCTGCCGCACCAGATGCGCTTCCAGCCGGCTGATCACCCGATAGGGATCGAGTTCATCCACCGCCCGATAAAGGGGAATGCGCAGACGGTGGCTGTGCGAACCCTCCGTATCGATGCCCAGGAAATCCGGCAGCCGTTTCAGCAACTGTCGGCGCTGCTCGTCTGCCAGGCTGGCAAACGCCTGCTCCAGTTCCCCTTCCGCCAGCAAGGCCGACAGGCGGTCGAGCACCGCGTGCTGCGGCGGCACCAGGATAGTCAGGCGCGAAAAGTGGCCACGGCCGCGCGCCGACTCCCAGCGCAGCCAGCCTTGCGCTTCCATCTTGCGCAGCAGGCCCCGCACGTTGCGTTCGGTGCAGTTCAGGGCGCGCGCCAGCGCCGGCAGGCCGGGCTGATTCCCCTGCTCTTCGAGAAACTCGCCAAGCCGATGAAACCGGTCGATCAGTCGCATAAAAGAGGAAACAAAAAAATCGAAATTTGCCGTTTTTATTGTGCTTGCCGTTGTGCAGAATGTCCACGCATATAAAACAAGTCGATTCAAAATAGCCTTGCCAGAAGCGGGTATGCATCGTTTTGTTGATTTGTGTGGATTTGTAAAAAAAATAGCTGAATCGAACGTCAATTTCCATTCCCGGGATTATTGATTCGATCGCCATTGCGTAAATATCGCTGCTTCAATACGGCAACGCCCCGCCTTTATCAATCATCGTGGATAGTTAATGAGCGAATTGGATTTTGAATATCTTCCATCCCGCAATACGCTGGTTCATCAGGTCGAACGTCCGCACGGCGAACCGCGGCGGGAGCATTTCCGTTTCGTCCGGCAGCCGCTGGCGCCATTGGCGCCCGGCGAAGCTCTGGTGAGAAACATGCATTTTTCAGTCGACCCCTACATGCGCGAATGCATGGACGGCGACTGGGCACTGCATGCGCCGCTCGAAGGCCGGACCATCGGCCGGGTACTGCGCTCCACGGACACCGCGCTGCGGCCCGGCGACTGGGTATTCCATCGACAGGGATGGCGTACCTACGCCCAGGTACCGGTGCAGGCGCTGCGGGTGATCCGGCCCGCGGAGGGTGTGCCGATCACCGCGTGGCTGAGCATCCTCGGCGGCACCGGGTTGACTGCCTGGGTCGCCCTGACCCGCATCGTCCGCCTGCAGCCCGGCGAATCCGTTTATGTGTCCGCCGCGGCCGGCGGCGTTGGCACTGCGGCCGGCCAGTTCGCGAAATTGCTCGGCGCGGGCCGGATCGTCGGGAGCACCAGCAACGAAAGCAAGGCACGGCAACTGATGCACGGCCTCGGCTATTCCGACGCGTTCGTCTACCGGCCCGGGCAAGTCGCTGCGCAATTGCGCGAAAGGGTTCCCGAAGGCATCGACGTCTACCTGGACAACGTCGGCGGCGAACAGCTCGAGGCAGCCATCGCCGTCCTGAAAGACCACGGGCGCGCGGCGCTGATCGGCGCGGTCGCGCAATACAGCGCGCTGCAGCCTCCCGCCGCGCCGCGCAATCTGTTCGACGCGGTGGGCAAGAGCCTGACGCTGCAGGGCTTTCTCGTGAAGAACTACGCCAGCCTGCAGCAGGAACTAGAGGCATTCGCGATCCCGCACCTCCAGCGCCGCGACCTCGTTGCGCCCGAAACCGTCACGACGGGCTTCGACAACATCGTCGACGCGTTTCTCGCGATGCTCTCGGGCGGCAATCTCGGCAAGGCCATTGTCAGCGTCGATAGCGACGACGAAGGTGCGTCCTGATTCTCGCCCGCGGGATGCGGACGGTAAGCCATTGCGATCTGTCACGACCATTCGACTTGCGTTCCAGTAAGCGACCTTCGACGAACACACAAGCGCCAGCGCGATTCAAGACCTGATCGACGAAGGTGTCGCCGAACGACCGAACGACCCGCGCCGGACATAAACCACCACACCCGCCGCTCAATCAAGATAAGGCTCCAACACCCCCTCGATCCAGTCCATGAAGGCCCGGACGCGAGGCGACAGATTGCGCCGATGGGCCACGACAAGCGACGCGGCGAGCGGCTCGGGACGCAAGTCGGGCAGCACCTCCACCAGCGCGCCGCTTTCGATGTAATGAGCAAGCGTCGGATATCCCGCCTGGATCAACCCAAGGCCGGCCAGCCCGGCTGCATGATAGGTCTGCACACTGTTGACCTGCATCGCGCTCGGCAACGGAAGCGACGCATAGCCGTCGCCGTCCGGGTATTCCCATCCGGCATGCCTGGCACCGAGTGTCAGCGTGTAATGGATCATCCGGTGTCCCTGCGTGCGCAGATCATCGAGCGTGTGCGGTGTGCCGTACCGCGCGAGATAGCTCGGGCTCGCCGCGTTGGTCATCCGCAGTTTTCCCAGCGGCCGGGCAATCAGCGTCTCGTCGACGATCGGCCCGAGCCGGATCACGCAATCGAATCCTTCCTGGACGAGATCGACACGCCGATCGGTGCTCGAAAGTTCCAGTTCCAGTTCCGGATGCGCCGCCATCAGTTGCGGGAGTGCGGGAATCACGACGCTGCGTGCCAGCTCGGTGGGCATGTCGACGCGCAGCCTTCCCCGCAACGGTGTGCCGTTGCCGGAGAACATCGATTGCAATTCCTGGACTTCAGCCAGCAGGTCGCGCGCGCGTGAATAAAAGGCGCGCCCGTCTTCAGTCAGCTGAACGCGCCTCGTGGTCCGGTGCAGGAGTGCAACGCCGACATCCCGCTCCAGCTCACGGATCACCATCGACACACGTCCCTTCTGGATACCGAGGCTTTCGGCCGCGCGCGTGAAGCTCGTCATTTCGGCGACACGGGCAAAGATCAAAAGCGCGTCGAGGTTTTGCATTGTTCACCCAGGGAGTAACAGAACGTTCAATTTGTCATCGTTTATAACTCAGTTGTGGCTCGGTAGAGTGGCTTTCCATGTCGTCCACGGCGGACAACGCGAACGAAAGGAAGCACCCATGACACCACACGCCTCTCCGGTCAACACAGTCGTCGTATTCCATTCCGGCTACGGGCATACCGAGCGCATGGCTAGCGCTGTCGCCGAAGGTGCCCGCGCCGTGCTCGTCGCGATCGACAGCGAGGGAAACATTCCAGCGGATGCCTGGGAAACGCTCGCCGGCGCGGACGCGATCCTGTTCGGCTCGCCGACCTACATGGGCGGCCCGAGCTGGCAGTTCAAGAAGTTTGCCGACGCATCCTCGAAGGTCTGGTTCGAAGGCGGATGGCGGAACAAGATCTTTGGCGGCTTCACCAACAGCGCAAGCATCAACGGCGACAAGCTCAACACGCTCGAATACTTCTTCCTGCTCGCCGGGCAGCACGGCGGCATCTGGGTCAGCATGGACATCAAGCCGGCGAACGTGAAAGCCTCGATGCGTGACGACCTGAATCGCATGGGCGCCTATATCGGGCCGATGGCGCAAACGCCTGCCGATGCGTCGCCCGAGGAAATGTCATCGGGGGACCTCGAGACGGCACGCCGCCATGGCATGCGCGTCGCGACGATCGCCGGACAGTTTCGGTCCGGAACACCTCGAGGCAACTGAAATCCCGGCATGCGCGACGGGACGTGACGCAACGCAACGGACGCCGCCGCATGCCATCCAGCCACGTTTGAAGGGAAGGGTGATGAAATACAAGCAACTTGGCCGCACCGGCCTGTACGTTTCCGAGTTGTGCCTCGGCACGATGACGCTGGGCGGCAACGCCGATGCCGGCATGTGGAAGGCGATCGGCGCCGTCGAACAGGACGAGGCGAACCAGCTGATCGCCCGCGCGCTTGCCGACGGAATCAATTTCATCGATACCGCCGACATTTACTCCTTTGGCCAGTCCGAACGCATCGTCGGGCAGGCCCTCCGGGACATCGGCGTGCCGCGCAGCGAGATCGTGCTCGCGACCAAGACGGCCGGCGTGATGGGCCGGAAGCCCAACGAACAGGGGGCGTCGCGCGGCCACATCATGGATTCCGTGCAGAGAAGCCTGGAACGGCTTCAGGTCGACCATATCGATCTGTACCAGATTCACGCCAACGATCCTGTCACGCCGATCGAAGAGACGCTGCGCGCTCTCGACGATCTCACGCGGCAGGGGCTGGTCCGATATGTCGGCGTGTCGAATTGGCGCGCGGGCAGGATCGGCAAGGCGCTCGGGCTGAGTGCGGCGCTTCGCGCCACGCGCTTCGAGACGCTCCAGGCCTACTATTCGATCGCCGGACGTGACGTCGAGCGCGAACTGGTGCCACTCGTCGTCGAGGAGCAGATGGGGCTGCTCGTCTGGTCGCCTCTCGCCGGCGGGTTGCTGTCGGGGAAGTTCGGCCCCGGTACGTCGACCGACAGCGGTTCGCGGCGCAATCATTTCGATTTTCCGCCGGTCGATCTTGATCGAGCCTGGCCGTGCGTTGCAGAGATGCGCACCATCGCCGATGCGCACGATGTCTCGGTCGCCCGGATCGCGCTCGCGTGGCTACTTGCGAGGCCGCACGTCACGAGCGTGATTGTCGGCGCCAAACGGATCGAACAGCTCGAAGACAATCTCGGCGCGGTCGATGTCGTCCTGACCGAGAACGAGCTTGCGCGTCTCGATGCCGTGAGTGCTTTGCCGGCCAGCTATCCCGGCTGGATGATCGAGCGTCAGGAGGCGGGCAGGCGCCCTCAACCTTTCCGGCGTGTCGCGTCGGAATAGAACCGGCTATCGCCGCTCAATCCAGTCGACGCAAGTCGTTGAAGATCGCCGCCCCGCGTTGAATCGCGTGTTCCCGTTACCAAAGAGAGATCGACATGCCGAAGGGTTATCTAGTCGCACACGTCAGCGTTTCGGACCCGGCCGCCTATGCTGCTTATGCAGAAGCGGCGGGTGATGCAATCAAGGCTTTCGGCCCCAAGGTCATAGCGGCCTGGGGGCAGTATGAAAACCTCGAAGGCGAGGCCCATGAGCGGCATGTGGTCCTCGAGTTCGATTCGTTCACCGAGGCCAGGCGTTTTTATGAGAGCCCCGAATACCAGGCGGCCAAGGCACTCCGCGCCGGCGCGGCAACCGGAACCTTCGTCATTCTCGAGGGGGCTTCATGACGCTGACCACGACACGTTCGAACATGAGCGTCGTCGGTTCGATCTTGCGGCAGAGTGCCTTACGAATCCCGGCCGTCCTTCGCCGGAGGTGCCCGGCTTGCGAATGCGGGGACGCTGGCTTGCCGACACGTCCTTGCGGTGATCAATCATTCGGCTGAACGTCCGTCGGCTCATGCGGCCGGACGAGCGACGGCCTGACGATGATCTTGCCGATAACCTGGCCAGATTCCTGAGCCTGGTGGGCTTCAACGATGGCGTCGAGCGCGACCTGCATGCCTATGGTCGGCACATAGGCGCCGTCCTCGAGGCATCGGCTGATCGCCGAAACGGCTGCGGACTTGGCGGCCGCCGGGACGGTGTAAATGTAGACGAACCGGAATGTGCAGCCTGCGATCATGGCGTCGAGCAGGGGAAGCGGTACCTGATCGGCAGCGGATCCTACGGCGTACGAACTGATGATGCCTCCGTTGGCGAGGCAGCGCATATCGATGTCGAGGTTGTCTTGCAGACTGACTTCCACGATACGATCGACTCCCCGCTGCCGTGTTGCCGATTTCACGATCGCGACCACATCCTGCAGCCGTCGATTGATCACGAGGTCTGCACCCGCACGCCGTGCGGCGTCTGCCTGCGCGGGCGTTGAAACGGTGGTCGCGACCCACGCGCCGGCCCATTTTGCAAGCAGGATTGCTGCGGTTCCGACTGCTCCCGCGCCGCCCTGGACGAGTATCGCGCGACCCTTGATGTCGCCGTCGGAGAAGAGGCAGCGATGGGCCGTGAGTGCCGGAATGCCCAGGCAGGCGCCGACCTCGAACGAAACGTTGCCGGGCAAAGGAACGGCCTGTGCTTCCGGAACGACCGCATATTCCGCGGCCGTGCCGAAGGGGCGGCGATATTGCGCTTCGAACAGCCACACCCGTTCGCCTGTCCGTGTCGGCGTGACGCCGGCACCGACCGCGTCGATCACGCCCGCACCGTCTTGATGCGGAATGACCATCGGAAATGCGGAAGGGCCGGAGAAGTCGGTACGCGCCTTGATATCGCTGGGATTCAGGCCCGATGCGTGGATGCGCACCCGGACTTCGCCCGGACCCGGTTGCGGAACCGGAAAATCCCCGAGCCTCAACACTTCCGAAGCGTTGCCCTGACGTTCGTAATAAGCGGCCTTCATCGATCTGATCCCTTGAATGAGTCCGGTCGCCGGTTATCGGCGACCGATGTAACGATGCCGGGACTATCGGCGGTCGACCGCTTTTGCACAAGAAGGCACGTCTTTGATATATAGGGAAAGAAATTATCCTATTGGGAGCCGGCATGACATCTTCGGTTAGCACGTATCCGTGCTCGGTCGCCGCGACGGTCGATGTCGCGGGAGGGAAATGGAAGCCGCTGATCGTGCACTATCTGCTGGGCGGTACCAAAAGGTTCGGCGAGTTGCGCGGCTTGATCGGAGCGGTGACCCAGCGCTCGTTGACGTTGCAGCTTCGCGAGCTCGAATCGGATGGCATCGTGACCCGTACGGTTTTCGCCGAGGTCCCGCCCCGCGTCGAATACACGTTGACCGAATTCGGCAGAACGCTCGCCCCGGTGCTCGACGCGATGAAGCAATGGGGCGATGCTTACCTCGCGCGACTGGAGCAATCCGCCGAGCGCCGGCCGTGTTCGTGAGGTTCCCGTTGCGTCGCGGGGGATGTCCGGACACCCTTGCCCGGCGAGTCGTTGAAAACGCGCACGTGCCATAATTCGCCGGTTCCTGGGCTACCCGACGCATCGTGTCTTTCACGAAATGATTTTGATCAGATCTCTTGCCGCCGCCAGCCTGTTGCTGGCGGGATGTATTGCCGCGGCGCACGCCGAGACGTATCCGCCGGAAGTGTCGAGAAACATCGACAAGCTCCAGTCCCGATGTGCCGGCAAATCCAACGACCCCAAGGCGGCCGCCTGCATCGAATACAAGGCCACGCTGGCCCGCACCGTTCCACCAGCTATCCAGGAGTTGATGCGTCAGGAAGAGGTGGTCGATGGCCAATGCAGGAACGGCGCGGCACCGAAACTAATGCCTGACGGGCAATATGCTCCGGGCAGTGCGTGCGCACAACGCGAGCTGATGATGAAAACCATTCGCCAGCACGGCTGGTGCTGGGGGCACACGGACATGGATAGCTATCATCCGGGTTGGGTGGTCTGTCATCCCGGTGAATGGCAGTGAAGCCGGGCGCAGCTGTCGCGGAAACGCTCGCGTGACGGCATCGGCGGCGTTCGCGGATGGTTGCGGATTCGACGCGCCGGGGGCGACGGGCCGAGGATTGTGAACGATCGAGCGGCTCGTGCCGGACGACCTTTTGAATCCGCCGCCGAACCCGGTCGCTGCCTGGTTCGACAATCCGCGACTGACCCGACCCGATCCGCTGAAGGCTATCGACACTGGTGCGTGTTGAAAACACGCCGACTGTCAGTCGGATGACGCCGGCACCTCATTTCCCTGAGCCGCACCGCATTGATGGCAATGCGGGAAGAAGAAGAAATTCCGGCCGCCGCATTCGCAGACATTGAAGAGTCGTAATCCGCAATGCACGCAGAACGTGGAGTCGTCGCCGCCGAGGTTCCATTGTTTGTCGCATGACGGGCAGCGCTTTTTTTCGAGCGAACGAACGGCTTTTTCGTAGCCGATCGTGCGCGCGCGTTCTCCCTGATCCTGCTGCAATTCGAGCCGTTTGCGTTCGGCATAGCGCTGAAAGGCCTTCATCATGTAAAGGCCGGCGAACACCGTGAGCGCAATGCCCACCAGGACCCGGACATAGCCGCCGAAATTCGGCAAGTACGGGACCAGTTCGATGAAGAACGCGCTCAGTGCAAACAGGCCAAAACCGTACACGAAAGGCCAGTAGCGTATCTTGCGGTAGCGTATGAACAACCAGATCGCAACCAGCAGTATCGGCAGCGTCAGCGCAAGCCGTAGCCCGAACACTTGCAACTCGTAGTGCCGTGTCGCTTCGTCGAAGCGCCGTTCGGCTGCTGCGTCCGCTTCGGCGATTTGCGTGTCTACTTGAGTCAGCTGCGATGCCAGCGCCCGTTGCTGATCGTTGATCGCATCGATCTGATGCTGCCAGTTGACCACCACGGCCTGGAGCGAATCCAGCTTGCGAGTTCTCGCCAGAATGTCGGGGTCCCTCGCACTGTCGCCGGTCACCGAGCGCGTTGCCAGCCAGTTGCGGAAGCTTTCCTTCTCGGCCGCATACTCCTTCGCGGCGCGGCCGCGCGCGACCTCCATGGTGTCGGCCTTGTCGGCAAGCGCGTTGTGCTGTGCCTGCAGATTGCGCCGCGCTGCGTCCAGCCGCGCTTTCGTCGGCGCATCGGCGAATTGCTCGATGACGGGCGGGCCGCCCGTCGGGGCAAACGCCATGTCGCGGATCACGAGACTGCCGAGCATGTTCAGAAAGACGGCGAAGATGATCGCGATTACCCATGAGGCGAGTCGCAGGAGCCGCGCGGGACTGGTCAGGCCGTCGCCGGAAGTCATCATTGTTTTGCCTTGGTTGGAATGGTTCGCAGTGTTATCAATCTTGACACAATGGTCGACTGTCGCTTTTTGGCTGGCTGACTGCCGCCTGATGCGGTCAGCGGGAATGCGCCAAAGCGGCCGCTGGTCACCCCGAAAACGCCGCCCGTCGCGCTGAACCACGCAGCCCTTGATGTTGGCTCAGATGAAATGTCGGGCTCGCAAGGCGGTCATCGCGGCGAATCCAGGCCGAGTTGCTCCACTAGCTCAGGGAAGCCAAGCGACGTTGCCATCCTGGCAAAGGCATCCTGCTCTGTTGTCGATGCAACTGCAAGTGCCGATGCGATCTCCTCAAGTGCGTTGACGTCGTCGTCCTCGGTGTGCAAGTTACTCCGCTGATCGATGTGCCTCACGGCCAGTACAAGTGCCTTGGCTATTCCATCCATGTCGCCCTCAAAAGACCAAATGTGACGTGAACCATGTGCACCGGGAAGGTCGCTGCTTTGACAAATTTCCAACGTCCGCAGTCGCGAGCCGTCGATTCTGTCTGTGTCACGAAGTTCGCGTCTTCCTTGCTTTCCGCTTATTGACGATCCTCAGACGGAGATATCGAACGTCCGACAGTGGCCGAACGTGGTCCGACGAAGAAGATTCTGCCGTGTCGACGGCCGCCGCGGGTGCCGATTCATCGCCAACGTTCAACTATTGGAACCGTCACGAGGTTCGCATCTTCACGCTGTGGCGATTAGCTTGTTCCTTGTGGATTTCGAAGGTGCATCGATCACCTGTCGCGGCTATCAGGCGAAACCCGCATTTTTTGGCGACGCGATGAGAGGCTCGATTCTCGATAGCGCATGACGCCGTCAAGCTCGTCATCCTGCCCGAGCCGAACGCGAGAACGAGCAGCGCACGAATCGCATGAGCCGCGTAGCCCTTTCCCCAAAAGGCCGGCAATAAAAACCAGCCACAATCAGCCGAAACCGAGTCGCGGATCGTTGCTGTGCGATCGCGTCTGCCAACGCATGTTCACATTGCTCTCTCGTGCGTGGGAGCCACGACACATGGCGGGCCACTTGCGAGCTCATCTGCAATTCGCAAAATCGCTCGATGTCGGACGGCACGTGCTCACGGAGTCGAACGGGGCATGAATTCATTCAGGTACCGGAAGCAGCCACGCGCATTTCTCGAAAGGAGTCACACGCGGTCACGGAATCATCCAGGCCCGGGCAGCAGATGCGGAAGCGACGGAAACCTCGACGGCAACGAGCACTTCGAGAGAACGGCGCGCTGCTTCTGTCTCAGCGGGTTGGTGCCCTGCGATGCGAGCCAGGATACCTCGCTTACCGCTGCCATTTTGGCCCCGGCTCGACGTCGGATAGGGAGCGTCTGCCGTCAGCGCATAAGCGCTCCCGTTCGACACCGGGTTTTCGTCTGATCGTGGGTCAGCGTCACGGCGCGGATCTTGCTGACGCGGTGTCCTCGGGCCAGTTCCTATAAGGGTAAGTCCGGCATGGCGCAACGTTATCAAACCAGATTAACTTATATCAAACAATTTTTGACGCAAAATTATGTTCCTGATATGGTCTTTCGCACTCGCTAAGCGCGATCCGGCCACGTTGGTGCTCGGCGATTAGGTTCGCGTACTTCGCCAGCGGTTGAACCGGACGCTCACGCAACCTGCAATGGCGGCCGGTACGTCCAGACGGTCTTTTGCAGCAGGTGGAGCGTGGTCCGGTTTCGTCATCGCCGACCTTGCTCGCAGGCATTGCACGGGCGCTGGACGTGACGACGCCGGACTGCTCCGAAATGCCATCGGGGAAGGTTCGGCTGAGCGCGGTGATCCGCTCGAGTTGTCCGGCTTCGCGGATTCGGCACATCGGTTCGCCGGATCATGAATACGGCGGGAGGACGTCAGTTCGAATGAATCCTCTAGTGCGCGCTCGTGGCCAAGGCGCGCCCGGAAATCACCGCGCAGGGGGCAAGTTTCTTCAAGTGATCGACGGTGAAGTTTCGTCGGAGCTGGAAGGCAAGGTATTGATGCAGCAAACAGGCGACTCGGCACATTCTCGATCCACGGTGCCGTAGGGCTGGAGCGACAACGGAAGCAAGGAAGCGGCTTTGATCCAGGTGGGGACGCCGCGATTGTTCTGATCGAAAGAGTGCCGGACAGGTCGAGATGCGCGATGCTTCTCCGCATGCAATTTTGAGGATGACGAAATGATTGATTTGATTATGCCGATTTGGCGAATATGACGCTGGCCGTTGCGGCCAAGACGACGCGCAGGCCGTGCCCGTCATCTGCATTCGAATACGACACAACCCGTTTCAAACAATCCCAAAACCACTCCTGACAGTGAAATACAGATGAAAAACAAAAACATCAACGTCAGCGTTATCGCTGTTGCCGCATTCGCCGCATCTTCGGCAGCAATGGCGCAGTCGTCGGTCACCCTGTACGGCATGCTCGATTCGGGTATCGGCTACACCTCGAACATCAATGGCCACAAGCGGTTCGGCCTCGACGGGGGCGCCGTAGGTTCGAACAAGTGGGGCCTCAAGGGGGACGAAGACCTCGGCGGCGGCCTCAAGGCGGTATTCAAGATCGAAAACGGTTTCAATATCGGTACGGGCGGCATAAACGGCCAGGGGCCGATTGGTGCCACGCGTTCGTTGTTCAACCGCCAGGCATACGTCGGCATTGCTTCCGATCGGTACGGTACGCTGCGCATGGGGCGCCAGCTCGATGCCGTAACGGAAATGGTGCAGGGCCTGACGGGCGACGCCATCTCAGCGTCGACATTCTCGACCCCGGGCGACGTCGACAACAACGACAACACGACGAACCAGAACAGCGCCGTGAAGTACATTTCGCCGGTCATCAACGGCTTCCAGGCTGAAGGCGCGTACTCGTTCGGCGGTGTTGCCGGTGCGATGGGTTCGGGGCAATCGTGGTCGGTGGCGGCGAACTACGCTCAAGGCGGCCTGACCGTCGCCGGCGGTTACTTCCGCGCGGCCAACCAGGGTGAGAACGGGTGGCAGAACGCAACGGCACAGCCGGGTTTCGGTACCGCGCTGGGCTATCCGAGCTCGGGTTATAACGGTGGCAATGCGTTCAAGAGCGCGGGCATCGCCCAGGTCGCAACTCAATACCAGATCGGTCCGTACACGGCGGGCTTGCGGTACTCGAATGCGCAGTACCAAGGCAACAACGGCCAGCCGTCGATCCACTTCAACGTGCTGGGTGCGCTCCTGCAGTACCAGGTCACCCCGGCGTTGTCGCTGGCCACCGGGTACACGTATGTCTACGGTTCCGCAGCCACGCCCAGCCAGGCTGCCGAAGGCCGCACGATGGCTTCGATCAACCAGGCGTCGCTCGGTGCCATGTACGCGCTGTCGAAGCGCACGTCGGTTTACGCCGTGGGCGCCTACGTCCATGCCCAGGGCGCTCAGGCGTCGGCTGCCGACTTTGGCAACACCTCATCGGGCGGTAACCAGGTTCAAGTCAACATCGGCATGCACCATAGCTTCTGATCTTCAAATTGCAGGCCCGGAAGCCCGGAGTAGTGGGTGCAATACTCCGGGCTGGCAGCATTCCGGTGGTTCCACATGACCATGAGCGCTCGGATCGTCAACGATTCGAGCGTTCATGGCAGACGGCCGCAAGCGGCCGGGGCGCAGTCGGCCGCCCGATCTCGAATCTCGTCCGCCAAATCGCCCGGACTTCACGGCAGCCGTGGACGGCTTCCATCCCGCCATGAGCGCCGCCGCCGGTCCATGCGACGCCTTGTCACCCGCGTGTAACAAAAAGCCCTGCTGAAGCCGGGGGGGGCTCGGCCGCATTGACGGTTCACCCGTCCCGCAGCCGCTCGACTTGCCGGCGCGCAGCACGAATGTCGTCACGGCACTCAACTCTTCCAAGAATCTGTCGTTAACTCAGGGCGGCTGCCTCCGAGTGGGCGGCGCTCCGGCGTCTGAACCCGCTGGACAAGGGATCGTCAAATGCGACGTCGCGGCCCATGTGCCACGCTCGCCGCCGCGACGCCTCACACGATGGGTCAATGCCCCGTCTGCGAGTTCGATGAGTACGCAACCATTTGAGGCAAGCGAGATCGCGCCGCGCCTGTCGCCGCGGGCGGGCCTGAAGGTTGCCGGATCGAAGCGCGCCGGCGTGGGCTTTTCGTCTTGGTTAGAGAATGTATCCGAGCAGCTACGATGTTCCGATTGCGCGCCTCGTCGCGCGTCAGATTCTGTCCTGCACGCCCGCCACGCCAGTGCGGGAGGTCGCGCGACGCATGTTCATCGAGCGTTGCAGTTCGATCGTCGTGATGGAGGATGAACAGGTCGTCGGGATCTGGACCGAGCGCGATGCACTGTCGGCCGGCGATGATCCGCACGGGCTCGATCGGCCGGTCAGCGAGGTAATGAGCCATCCGGTACTGACGCTCGAGGCCAACACACCGCTGGGTGAGGCCGCGATGAAGTTCAAGCAGTCGGGCGTCCGGCACTTCGTGGTGGTCCGCGATAACGCCGCGATCGGCGTGCTGACGCAGACCGACGTCGTCGTGAACCAGGGGCCGGAGTTCTTCCTGCACCTGAAGCCGATCGAATCGATACGCGTCCATCCGCCCGTCGTGGTGTCCGAGCAGGTCGCGCTGCACGACGTTGTCACGCAGATGCGCACGCAACGACTCGATGCGATCCTGGTCGGCTACGACGACGGCGAGCACGGCATCCTGACCGAGCGGGACATCGTCCGGCTCCTGGCGGAAGGCGCGTCCCAGGGCGCGGTCGGGGTCTACGCGAGCAAGCCGCTGCAGATGCTGAGCGCGAAGCAGAGTTTGTATACAGCACAGCGCTTCATGACCGAGCACAATATGCGGCACGTCGGCATTCGGGACGAGGCGGGCAGGCTGACCGGGCTGCTCTGTTTCGCGGACGTGCTGCAGAGCATCGAGCATGAATACGCGAACGAGTTGCGCAGCGCCGTGCGCGAGCGCGACGAAGCGCTGGGTCTCGCGCGCTTCAACCTGCGCATGGCGGATCGGGTGTTCGAATCGGCGCTCGAAGGCATCATGGTCACCGATCGGCACGCGAGGATCGAGCGCGTCAACCAGGCCTTCACGCGCCTGACCGGGTACACCGCGGACGAAGTGATCGGGCGCAACCCGGGCCTGCTGAGTTCCGGGCGCCAGACGCCGGATTTCTACAAGCAGCTGTGGCATTCGCTGACGACCGACGGCCACTGGCAAGGCGAAATCTGGAATCGCCGCAAGACCGGCGAGCTGTTTCTGGAATACCTGACGATCACAAGCATTCGCGACAACGATGACGAGATCTCGCACTATGCGGCGATCTTCTCCGACATCACGCAGCGGCGCCAGGCGGAGGAGCGGCTGGGCTATCTCGCCACGCACGACGTGCTCACCGATCTCGCGAACCGGGCGCTGTTCGAGGAGCGGCTCGCGCACGCGATCGCTCACGCGAAGCGGCTCGGTCGCAAGGTCGCGGTGATGTACCTCGATCTCGACCGCTTCAAGTTGGTCAACGACACGCTCGGCCACAACGCCGGCGACGAGGTGCTGAAGCAGGTCGCGGAGCGCATCGTCACGTCGGTGCGCGCGAACGACACGGTGGCGCGCATGGGCGGTGACGAATTCGCGCTCGTGCTCGAGGAATTCGACGATGTTCGCGACGTCGGGCGCGTTGCACGCAAGTTGCTGGACGAAGTGGCGAGGGCGATCGATGTCGGCGGTCGCGAGATCTTCGTGACGCCGAGCATCGGCATCAGCATCTATCCGGACGACGGCACCGAGGCGGAGCACCTGATCCTGCTCGCGGACCAGGCGATGTACGGCGCGAAGAGCCGCGGCAGGAACGTGTTCCAGTTCTTCGAGAGCAAGATGACATCGTCGGCGATGGAGCAGCTGGAGACGCTCGGCGAGCTGCACCGCGCGCTCGAGCAGAACGAATTCAGGCTGTTCTACCAGCCGCAATACGATCTGGCCAGCGGCCGGATCGTCGGCGTGGAGGCGCTGCTGCGCTGGCTGCATCCACGCAAGGGCCTGGTGCCGCCGGGCGACTTCATCGGTCTGGCTGAGCGGTCGGCGCTGATCGTCCCGATCGGCCGGTGGGTGCTGCGCGAAGCCTGCCGACAGGCGCGCCGCTGGCTCGACGAGGGTTTCGAGTTCGGGCGGGTGTCGGTGAACGTGTCGGCGCGGCAGTGCTTTACCGACCATTTCCTCAGCGACCTGACGACCATCCTCAGCGAAACCGCGTTGCCGGCCGAATGCCTGCAGCTCGAGTTGCTCGAAAGCATGGCGATGAACACCCGCGAGGAAATCGGCATCCTGCTGCGCGAGTTGGCGACACGGGGGATCAGCCTGGCGATCGACGATTTCGGTACGGGCTATTCGTCGCTGGTATACCTGAAGGATCTGCCCGTCGATACGCTGAAGATCGATCGGTCGTTCCTGACGGACTGCGGTTCGGGCAGCACGGATGATGCAATCGTGCGCGCGATCGTTGCGATGGGGCGCGCGCTGGGGCTCGATGTCGTGATGGAGGGCGTCGAGACGGAGAAGCAGCTCGCGTTCCTGCAGGAAATCGGCTGCCACCAGGTGCAGGGGTTTCTGTTCGCGCGGCCGCAGCCTGCTGAACAGCTGGCCGGGATCTCGTCGCGTCGCGGTGTTGAGTTGCTGACCGAGTGAGGCGGTGGGGTATCGATATGTCAGCAGCCGAGGTTTCCCGCGATCGCGCTACTGCCGCTTTTGAACGACAGCATGTCCGTCACCTTGCCGGTATAAAAATCGACGATTTCACCGCCATGCGTCAGCAGCCGGTCGCCGAACCAATCTGCTGCCAGTCGCGCGGGCGGCCCACGGTGACGTTGAATGGCATGTTCGATCGCACCGGTATGTGCGTCGATCACCAGATCCTCGCCCCAATTGCAGCGTGCCGTTTCCGGCAAGGGTAAGCACAAATGGCTGCCACTCTCGTTGAACAGGATGTTGGCCGAGCGAACCTCGCCAAATTCACCAATATCGCGCGACCATACCACCGAGCCATTCCGGTCACAGCACAGCAATTGATTGGTATCGCTCGCGACGAACATGACTGACCCATCGCGCGCAAAGCGCAGGCGCTTGACCTTGCCGCCCGCCGGGAGATTGACCTTATTGATCTCGCCGCTGCGGCAATTCACGGTCAGCACCGAGTTCCTGGTTCGTTCGTCTGGAGCCCAAAGGAGTCCGTCGACCGGATCCACGTCGCCGAAACGTGCATCGAAATCACGCGCGACAGGATCGCCATGCTCGCCGGTGTCCAGATCGATCACCACCGGACGGCCTTTGTCATTGCTCTTGAAGGCGCTTACCAGCGCATAGCGCCCGGAAGGATCCAGGCGCGTCCAGAACGACAGAAACTTGTCGGTCTGATGCAGGACGGCGCCATCGGCAACTACGGTCAAGCGGCTGCGGTTGGTATTGCGTGCGACTATCCACGACGCCGATGCCAATGCAAGGCGACGGCCGTCGCGCGATACATCACATACCGTATCGTCCGTCTGCGCGCCGGCGATCGATGTAATCGTTTTCGAATCAAGGTCGTATTGCACTAACGCCGGCTCGGGAAGGAAAGCGTCAGTTTGGTCGAAGAACACGAGACCGCGGGGTACATCGATGTACACAAGTAACTCCGGCAAGAAATGCGCAAAAGACGTGTCGATCGCGATTGTTTGGGTTAGAAGTGACGCCTTGCGTCGGCGGATCATGTCCTGATTATCAACAGACTGGCACGTGGCGTCGAGCGATTGGTCGTGGGCGGCTGGTCGGAGCTGGTTGACCGTGGTCGAACCTGAAGAGACGGTCCGGTTTGCCGGAAGCAGGCATTCAACATTACACTTGGCCTTTGATTTACCTTCCCCTATCGAGCTTTCTTTCGAGCCCGCTTTGTCATGGATGACTCCGCTCAAATCGACAAAATCGTGGAAGATTCGTTTGGCCTTTGGATTACGGGTCTTTTCAGCGCGATCGGCGGCAATTCACCGGGTATGGCCTTCCATAGCCATAGAGATGCATTCTTTCGAGTCGTCGAGCATCTGCTTCGGACGGGAAGGATCAAGTTCATTGCCCCGGGAGCGGATTGCTATGTCTCGCCCGAACATCCGAATCCTCGATTCACGATCAACGATCAACAAGCGCAGTGGCACGCTTCGCCTGACGAGATCATCTCCTACCTCCGAGACAGGTGGCCGGAGGCTGCATACCATGAGCACGATCTGTTACTGCTCGATTACTTCTACAGCATCCCCGCAGTGATATGGGTTGGCGACGATGGCACCTTGGTGGCATCTTGATCGGAGCGATCGCGCCAACTATTCGAGAAGCTGACCGAAGCCCGATTGATGACGATCTAGGTGGTGATGCCGGATGTCTGAAAGTGGCCGACTGCAGCCCGACGACGAGCCGTTGTCGGATGCCGGCGTCGAACGGACTGCATCCGGTTGAATCGACCACCCACAACGGCCGTTGCTGCCGGGCAGGCTTGCGCTAAGTCTGGGGCTGACCATCTGCATTCCAATACTCCCAGACTCTAACCTCGGTTCCCCGATCATAGTTACCGGACGCAGCAATGCTGCCGTTAGGATGGAAGTCCTTCCATGGACCATGTTCGACGCCGTGATCATAGTTTCCCTCGGAAACTACGGTGCCATTCTCGCTATATGCGACAAAGAGGCCATGCCTAATCCACCGACTGCCGTCGGAATTGAGGTACCGAGAGTAACGATATTTGATGTCACCGTTCTCGTAATAGATCTCCGAGATCTCCAAATCGGGCATGCTCTATTGTTCTCCGAGTTTTCCAGAATCGCAGTATGAGTTTTTTGTCTGCGAAGCATATCAGTGACCGCACTTGGCCGGCAGCAGACTGCGCTAGCTGGTAATGCTTTTCCTTCTCAAATAGTTGAGCAGGTCTTCTTGTGTCAAGCCCGGGGTTCCCCAGTCCAGCCAGTTGCGAAAATATTCCGGGTAAGCGAAATACACACGCTGGCCAACCTTGACGAAACCGTCTTGCTTGCCATGGGCGCTCACGAAACGAAGGTGCTCAATCGTCATTACGTAAGCGTTGCGCGCATCGTCGCTCGGAAAATATTCTATCGTCGGGGAAACCCGGTACGAGGAGTCGCCAAGAAGCAAGTCCACAAGGTCCAACGCGAGGCCGCCGTCAACCAGCCGAAGGATTTCAGATCTATCCGCTGCGCTCACATGATGCTCCCTTTCAAAGGTAGGGATGAGGTGCGACTCTCGGCCATCCTACCCTACTACCGACTAGTAGGGCCGCCGGCCTCCATTGAACCCGCTCCTGCCAGATCGGGCAATCTCAGTGAGCGTGGCGAGTGGCTGCTCCTGGCCGCCAACCGACGGATGCGGCCGACGGTTGCCGACCCTCAACGGCCCATCAGCTCGCCAAACAGCGGCCATTCGGACGCTCCTTCGCGCCTCACGAAATGGCGCTGCGTCTCACGACCGTTCCAAGACGTGGAACTCGTTCCTGAGGGTTGCGATCAGTTTCTCGACATCGTTTTTTTCATCGTCATGGAAGACCGTGCCCATGCCGAGCGCTCTTGGTGCAATCAGATTCCCTCGATTGTTGTCGATGAAGATACTCTCGTCAGGCCTTATTCCGACACATCGTAAAGCATGTTCAAAAACAGCAGAACCGTCCTTTCCCGAGCCGAACTCGGCTGACACAATTATCGGGTTGAACAGGACATCGAGACCTTGCGATTTCTTCAGTGAATCGATCCGATCCCGCTTGTTGTCCGTGATGATGCCGAGGGAATACTCGGGCTTCAGGCTGCGCGCCAGAGCAAACATTGCGTCATTTTTCGGCGTGCTTTGAAATGCCTCTTCGAGCAATGAAAAATCGACTTTGCAACGTATCTCCGCGCAAACTGCATCCCAGATTTCGGCATGTGTGACCTTTCCGACAAGCAGGTCTGGGTTGTGTTTTGCGAATGCCTTGCGAACAGTCTCATACTCAACACCGGTTACTGTACTCAGATATCTGTTCGTAGTGAGCGAACCCGTTCTATCAGTCGTCAGCACCCCGTCGTAATCAAAAAAAATGGCTTTTATCACACCTGGAGTCCTTCGCGGAAAGAGAAATTTGCTTCACGGTTTCGTAGCACCGGCCAAGGCCAGCCCTGCATATCCCAGAGATTGTCTGCGATCTCTACGATGCTGTCGAATGATCCTGCCCAAGTTTCACGTACAGCATAAAGTTGAGTAGTTTGATGCATGTACGGAGGATGGGATGCCGGAAACTGGAGTGCCGAGAAGGCAGTACACCGAAGAATTCAAGTCCGAGGCGGTGAAACTTGCGGAGACTAGGGCAACGCGAAGCGGCCCGGCGGCTGGGCGTGCCGGTGGCGACGCCGGGAAACTGGAGCCGAGGGCGGCGCCGTGCGCCGACGGGAAATGCGTCGGATCACGAAGTAGCAACCAGCGCTCCAGCAAGATGCGCGGAAAGCGACCTCGAGGCCGAGGCCCGTTCTGGATCGACAGCAGCCTGAGCCTGGTCAATCAAGGCAATTCAATTATGGGCGCATTGTCACGGCATAAATCATGATGAACTTGAATCGCATCGGTGACGAGACCGACCATGGCGGCAAGGTCGAAACAGGTTCCAGCACAATGCGTTTCGATGGCCGCTTTGTCGCTCGCAAAGGCGATCGTGTTTCGTGCCCGCAGCATCCCGAGGTGTCGCCGAACTTCATCGAGGAAGACGATGCGCCCATGACGGATGACGGTATTCCGATTGCCCGGCACGGGCATCAGGCGACATGCGGTTTGTCAGCTCATTTCTTGTCTTATCTGAAAGAGCCGCGTAGTTGGGGCGATCTTGTGCGCGACGCACGCGCACAAGATCGTCATCTTGCGACTGCCGCGCGGCCAGCTCGGGTCGGGTGGCCAGACGTCGCAACGCTGGCACGATCTCACCTACGGCGGGGATTGCGGCGCAGGCCGGGCCGGCCGTACCGATCGCTTGGCCGGGTCAGCTCGACAACTCGTGCTGCCCTTCGAGATCAGGAGAGCTGCCTGCTCAGATTCCGTCACCAAATCGCGATGAAGCCTGACCGCCGCAACCGGCGAGTCGACGACGGCATGAGAGACGTTCCATCCCACAGCTCGACGGTCCACTTATCGCGCACGCGGCAGACACCGATCGTCCAGCCGCTACGATGCGAATAGCCGTTCACGGGCGAAAAGTTATCAAACTTCCTGCTGTACGTGGAATCGAGGCAGGGTCACACTGTGCTGGCGCCAACGAGCGAACAGTAAATCATCGCTTGACGTGAGTTCGCTGTGCTCTAGGGAGTAGCTTTTGCTGGTGACGGCAAGCGATCTAACAAAGGAGTCCTTATCCGCCACAGATAGGCGATTGCAGCCACAACAAGCAGGGCATTGATACTCCACGTGCTAGCCGGGCCAAGCCACCGATATAGTTGCTCGTTCAGCGCGTTGGCGGCCAACATGCCAATTGCACCGACGACCGAAACCAATCCGTACGTTGTTCCGCCGAGCGATTTGTCGCCGAGCTTTGTCGACAGGTATTCGACTCTGAAGGAGACGACAATTTCCGCGATAGTGAATAGTGCTACGGCCAACACGAGGAGCACTGACACGCCAACGCCCGGAGAAAAGTATGCAATCGAGCCAAGTAGGAGAAAGAACGCGAGGAAGCACCAGAATCCAAGGTTGACGCCGGCGTTGGCGATGCGACGGGCGCTTGTGAATTGCACGCCAGCAACAACAACCGCATTGGTCGTGAAAAGTATTCCGACCAATCCCTGATGACCTTGCTCCGTACTGAAGATCGGAAGTAAATATTCAAGATTAGAATAGAAATAGAAATAAATGAACTGCAGCAACATGACCCGCTGAATGCCGGGAAGTCGGATGACTCGAAGAAAGTCCGCCGGACGGATTGTAGAGATTCGCGCGGCTTCGAACGTTCGGTTTGCAACCCATACAATTGTACCTAAGCCGACGAACATCACGGTTACGCAAAGGCACGTCAAACTGAAATCCCAGTACAGAAAGAATGTGCCGAGAAGTGGGCCAATTGCGGCCCCAAGATTGAGCAACGCGCTTCGCAGGCTGATGACTGCTGTCAGACGTGAATCGTCTTCTCGCACGGCGAAAAACAGCATCTTTCGAATAGCCATATTAAATAGGGAGCTACTCGTCCCATTTGCAAAGGCGGAGATTACGAAGCTTGACGGGCTGCGGTCGAAGAACAGAATCAGGAATGAAGTTGCTCTGAGCAGTATTCCGACTTGACTAATGAGCTGGGCCCCAAAATAATCAGTTAGCACTCCGCCGAATAGCGTAAGGCCACGTTGGGAAAACATTCTCACCGAAACAAGTATGCCGGCAAATGCGACTCCGTAGCCGAGGTTCTTGCTTGTGTACACGGCGTAATACGGGATCAAGACATAATTTCCAAGGGCGAAAAGAAAAATCGACGTCAAGTTCGCTCGAACGGCAAATCGGGATTGCAGGTGTTGCGGGTCCATATTGATGCGGTGATGACAGTAAGTTCAGGTGGTGGTATGGCGAAATGCGGATCAGCCCCAGAGCGCCGGACGCGGGGCGGATACCACGCCATCGCACCAGAGAGTCGGCTCGCGATCCGATGCGAGGAATGACGGTCCGTCGACATCGATGTACGTGGCCCGCTCGAACAACATCGTTGATGGTGCCATGCCGAGTGACGTGCCAATCATGCATCCGAGCATGATCCCAAGACCGTGCGACTCTGCGATCGTTGCCGCTACCAGTGCGGACGAAAGCCCCCCGAGCTTGTCGAGTTTGATGTTGACGAAGTCATAACGCGAGGCGATAGCCGAGAGGTCATTCGGGTCCGTAAAACTTTCGTCAGCGCAGATCGGCACGATGCGATTGAAGTGCGATAGCGCAGTATCCGATCCTGCGGGAAGGGGCTGCTCTATCAGCTCAACCCCGAGCTCCCTCATCGTCACGGACCACGTCGCGAGTTGATTCATCGTCCACGACTCGTTGGCATCGACAATAAGCCGTGCGTTCGGTAGGGCGAGTCTTACCGCACGAACTTTTCGGTCATCATCTCTCCCATTCAGCTTTAACTTCAGCACTTCGGCTGAGCCGAACATCAGCGCTTGGCTCACCATCTCGTCGGGCGGTCCAGCACTGATTGTTTGGATCGTCTTCCTTGTAGTCGGTGTTTGCATTGACGCCATAGTCCACGCACGGGTCCCACAATGTTTTGCAGCAAGGTCCCAGATCGCGCTATCGAGCGCGCTTCGCGCTGCGCCCGACGGCATCATCGCGACGCGGCGCCCAACGTCGGTGGCCGTCAACACCCCGGTACCAAAGGCCTTTGCAATCTCACCGAGACACGAGCTGGCGCTTTCACCGAGGCTCCGGCTCGGGGTTGCTTCGCCGCGGCCGGTATGTCCATCGGCAGCGATCTCGACAACTATCACTTCCACCTCAGTGCGAGAGCCGCGCGCGGTGACAAATGGGATTTTCAGGTCCCAGCGCTCAACCATGGTCGTCAGGTTGATATGTCCGGAGAGTGTGCTCAGCTTACGTTGCATGCAGATGCGTACCGAGGTTGGTCGCTATGGGATGGGGAGGCTAAGACACGCTCTTTCCCGGACAACTTCACAAGCAGTTTGTTGAGGTTATCTCGGACGGACGACCGACTAGGCCCGCTCACAATAAGATGACCAATACGATCGCGAGAGTCGCCATAGTGGAGGCCTTTACCGTGATCCATCCCAAGGTGCGCATCCAGCGCACCACCTTCAGCAACTATCGTCTCGAAGGTATCGCGTATCGCGGACGGTATTTCACCCGAAACGAGGAATGCAATACGGCTGACTCGGTTGCGCGTTCCGTTCAGACTTGGAGTTACTCCGACCGCCTTGAGAATTGCCGCCGACAGTAAGTCAACACCAGTGGCTTCTTCTACCAACAGGGGAATCAGATCACCAGCGATCCGCTGATTCACTTCGATCACGGAGAGGCCATCGCGGGTCACATGGAGCTCCACGTGGCAGCACCCCCAATCCAAACCGAGCGCCTTGACGGCGTCTTCCGCGAGTTTGCATGCCGATTGCGCAAGATCGCTTGGAAGGGCGGATGGCACTTCGTGTCCAACTTCAAGGAAAACCGGTAATGGGCTAACGAATTTATCGCAGACCGCCACGGCCATGCCATCGAAGACTTCAATCGATACTTCGGGGGCACAGACGAACTCCTCGAGGAGGACCTTTTGTTGGATCGGTACGCCTCTGTGGGTCTCTGTACGGGACAGCCAAGTTCCAGCGTGTACATTCAGTTCGTCGTCGGACGTGATGTACTTGACACCCACGCTACCAGCACCGCTGACGGGCTTGCAGACAAGCGGATATCCGATTTCTCGTGAAGCAGAAAGTGCTTCATCCACCGTACTACAGACGGCAAACTTCGGCTGGGGAAGGCCGTGATGAGCGAAGACGGTTCGCTGATTATGTTTATGTCTCGCTCTTCTCGCGGAGTCGACATGCGGGCCGGGCAGAGCCAGTGCACGTGCAACTGCGGCCACCGCAGGAACGTAGAAATCGTATACGGTTGACACGCCGACGAACTCATCGCGCCGCTCATGCTGAAGAAGAAACTCGATCAATCGGCTTTCGTCGTTCGTGTCGACATGAAGAAGCCGAAGCTGGGGGATATCGGGAAAGTCGAATCGACCCGGATTATTGCTGATCACCCACGGTGAGTACCCTTGTTCGTAGAGCTTCTTGATCATCGCGAGACCAGTGCCGGTCGAGCTGCTCTCGATCAGAATAAATATCTTTTCCATAGGATTGCTGATTTATTTAATTTTTTTGGTAGGGCTTCTCGGGCGCTTCTTCTCGTCAAGCAGAATGAATTCGCTGGTCTTTGCAGCTCAGTATGATATTGCTCGCACGCGCCAGCGCTCGGAATACCTCCGGGCCGACCCCAATAGCGGCGGGGATGCCGAATTCACGAGCGCGGATACTCATATGGGAGTTTTCTCCACCGAATGCTGTGACAAAACCGTCAATCGGGTGGGTGAAAATCCAATCGTAACCTGGATCGGCACTCTCTATGAGCACGATCTTTCCGTTCAGGTCTGCGTCTGTTGATTCGCTGCCGGTAAGCACGATAGGTGCGGCCGAGATTGTCTTGCTGGTGATGTAGTTTGGCTTCGTACCGCTTATCTCGAATGCGAAGAAATTGTCGGAATGGTTGAACACGGCGGGCGTTCGCACGCTCAAATCCCTCGCCCATACATCCTCGTTTTTCCGCCCCTTGGCCAGAAGGTCGACGTCTCGGCCGTACGATTCCATTGCGACACGTAGATCATTGAGGGATAGATGACTCAGGCAGTTGCGGCTTATCCCACGGGCAGCACCCCATTCAGTGAGGCGGGAAAGCGCTTCAGAGACTAAGCCGGCGTAGACATACTTCGACTGTTCTCTCGCGTGAATGGCGGCTTTCGCGAAAGTGATCAGTTGAAATGCGTCGAAGCCCAACTCGCAAGCGCGGAGCTGCGTAGTAATGTTTGAGATGAATTGACTTACGTCGGCGATGGGACTGCTTGGGTCCTTTCGCGCCTCCGTCCGCTTGAAGTATCGATCCGGAGCTTCATCGTAACGCTCGATAGTGACGTCGTAGGTGCCGGGGCGGACGTGTCCGTGTTGCTCCAAGAACGCATGAAGTTCTAGGTCTGCATAGTCATCCGCGATTTGCTTGCCTATCGTACGAACGCTAGCCGTCACTTGATCAGTCAACCCAGTAAGTCCCTCGTCGGCATGTTCGAGGTCCTTCAACAATGCAGTCGCGATGAATGCCGCTCGAGCGAGACCGGAAAATGTCTCGGCGACCACGCTTGCGTCGGAGATGCACTGCCAGAATGAGATTGCGGTGTCGCTTCGATCTGCTTTGTAACGTGCAAGTTTTCGGGCGTGCAGTGGCAAAAGATCGAGATCGCGATAAAACACGCTGCCTGGTGCTACGATCTGCTCGGTCAGCGACTTAAGTTGGTCGAGATATACCTTTCGTTCGATGTGGGACAGCGCGTCGGCCAAGTGGGGATAGGAGGAAAAGTCGACGTTGAGGTGTGGAACGTAACAGGTAGGGATAACCGCAAACTCGAGCTTGTCGTGCAAAGCCGGGTGATCCGAGACGTATCGGGAACAGTGTTCAACAATGCGATGCGCAACGTCCGCTGGAACGCCGGCTGGAATGAATGATTCGACACTAGACGCCACGTCGATATAGGGACTACCACCGAGACAGATCATCAATTCGCGATGCCGAAGATCACGATACCCATACCGAAAGCGAGCAGAGGCCCAGTTCATCCGCGTGATCAGTTCGCGGTAAAGAGAATATGCAAGCGATCGAGGCTTGATGCCGATCATTTCAGCCGGATTCCAGTCCGACATCACGCTGAACGTGTTGTGCTTTCGTGCGCTAACCGTCGGCAAGGTCGAATTGATTTGTTCGAGAATGTAGGCGGCATGGAGTCGCGGCGCCGGGCTGGATTTTACGGTCGTCATCGGCCGGACCTGCAGGAGCACGACTCCTGCTTCATCCATCGCGAACTCAACGTCAAGCGCATCATTATTTGTGATCTCGATCAGTTCATCGAGAAGTGGTAGGATCGCGGCCACCGGCGATGAGAGGCGTGCTTGACTACCAGAATGCACGATGACGGTTCGAACTTCACCTGCCCCGGATGTAACAGCTGCGGTGTCGCTGCTCTCCGAGTAATTGATTACAGTGTATGGCGCCCCAGTTTCGGGGTCTCGCGTCATGGCAACGCCCGATCTCCGAACACAGTTCAACATTGGTTGAACAAACACTTCATCATGATCAAGCGCGGATCCGTAAGACTTGATGACTCGCTCGATCGCATCTCTGACAGACGTGAGCCCAACAGCGTTACCTACCGATAAGTATTTCCCTGCGTTAGACGAAGTCCCGGTGTCTTCAGACAATGCACTGGAGCGAACGATAAGTGGAATGCAACCGAAGCGACGCACAATTTCTTTCTCGACAGCATCCGCATTTTCTCGCCAATCGTGGACGGTAAATGCGCATTGGTCCAAAACACGACCACGAGTGATGAGGTTGGCAAGAGTCGCCAACGTGGAAGCCTTGCTTCCGAACGCAAAAGCCGGGTTTTTCATTTTTGTAACGTCTAATCTCTCAGGAAATTTCTGGCCGTCATCAAAATGAGCGAACAATGTCCGGTCGCACATAAACGAGAGCGCGAGCGAGCACCACCCAAAAATAGCGGGGCTCCATGACAAAAAATTCGACAACGATCACGTAAACAATCTACATAAATGCATCGATCTGTGTAACTGTCACAAAATTGTCATGCGATTCATCATACCCAAGTGGAAATTCCTTCGCAATATCCAAATTCTGGGAATTTTTTATTTGGCGGTCGTATATTATTTTTTTCAAACATATTTATTACATAACTATTGCGAAAGAAAAGTGGAATTAAAATGAAATGCTACCCGGGAAGGGGGGCTCTGCGGACTTGCTCCTGCATCTCCTGATCCGCTTGGGTTTCCCGGACCAGGTCTAGAGCGAGTTTTGCGGCGTTTCGGGTTCAGTCGAACCCGATGAAGGCACCAGCTGACGGGCGAATTCGGCTGGTGCCAACTCTTTGAGAGCCGAGTGAGGACGACTCTCGTTGTAATCCCGGCGCCACGCCTCGACGATCGCTTTGGCCTCGCCCAGCGTTTCGAACCAATGGAGGTTCAAGCACTCGTCGCGGAATGATCCGTTAAACGTCTCGATGTGGCAATTGTCCGTTGGCTTCCCGGGCCTGCTGAAGTCGATTTTGGCCCGATAGTGGTGCGCCCACATGTCGAGCAGGCGCCCCGAAAATTCGCTGCCGTTGTCGACGAACAGATGCCGCGGAGCGCCGCGCCGAGCGGCGATTCGATTTAGTGCAGACACCACGTGTTCGCCTTTCAGCCGTTGTCCGACTTCGATCGCCAACGCTTCCTTCGTGAAGACATCCACGATCGTCAAGGTGCGAAATTTCGAGCCATCAGCAAGCTGGTCGGCCACAAAATCCATACTCCAAGCGTCGTTTGGTTTGATCGGAACGATCTTCGCCACCCGCGTCACCACCATCTTTCGTCGCTTCGGCAACTTCGAGCGCAACTGCAACTGCTCTTCGCAATACACCGGCCCAACTGCCAGCCTTCCCGGCGCAACAGCACGTGGACACGTCGATAGCCGTAGCGCACCCTCGTATGGGCAATCTCGCGCATCCTCGACCGAAGCTCTGGGCGGGGGTCTTTGATGCTTCGGTAATACTGAACGCTGCGCGGTTGCTTCACGAGCCGACAGGCCCGCCTCATCGTCAATCCGTAGTGGCTCACCACATAATCCACCACGTCTCGTCTCAGCGCGGGCCGGGCCACTTTTTTGATGCAACATCCTGCAGAATGGCCTTGTCCAGGCTCAGTTCGGCAACCAGCTTCTTCAGCCGCGCGTTCTCCTCCTGCAGTTGCTTGAGCTCGCGCACCTGATCTGACTGCATTCCGGCATATTGCTTCTTCCACCGATAGAACGTCTGTTCCGAAATACCGACCTGCCGGATCACATCGGCCACGGGCATGCCCAGCTCGGCTTGCTTGAGCACCGCCACAATCTGTTCGATCGAAAAGCGTTTCCGTTTCATGACAAACCACCTCCTGGCTCAGGGTCAAGTTTGCCGCAAAACTCACGCTCGGATCGGTCCAGGATTCCTAAAGCGGATCAGTTGCCGTGAGCTACTTTGCGCCGGCGTCCCGCGCAGAATCATCCGGCAACTTTGCCGAGCTGGGACATCAGATCGCAAGCACCTGTGGCGAACTATCCTTGCGAAGAATCGATCTGCTTCGCGAGAGTTCTGGCTCGAACTCCTCTGTTGCAAACTCAAGCTGGATTGAGTTCATCGGTGTGTCCCCGATGCTACAAGGCGAAGGGATCGGGTCGACGCTCCTAAATGCGACCTTGGCGCATCTTCGCGAGATCGAACCATCTGGGATGATTTCCTTGGAAACCGCAGAGTCGCGCAATATTCCGTTCTACGAGCGCCATGGCTTTGCGATCAAGGAACGCATTGATCGTCCGGGACTGACGCAATATCGCCTATCAATCAGCTAGTCGCCCCTTCGGGCTTAGAACGGGCTCCGTGATGCCGATCACCGAAACGCTCCCCCCTCCGGGAGCCATCGTTGTACTTAACGGGCCAAGTAGCTCGGGCAAAAGCACGTTGTCCAAGTATCTGTGCGAGAACCTGCAGGAACGCTACTTACATGTCGAGCTTGATCATGGTCATGAGCGTTCTCCTCGGGGTAAAAAATAAAAAAGGCGCCGTAGGCGCCTTGGTCGTGTGTACAGGAAGGGGGAACTGCAATCCCGGATGTCCTGCTATGGACGTAACGAACCACGGCGCATCGAGTGACGGCCGTGATGATGACGAAATTGGTTCGGGACGTTACGGAGTTCCATGCCGGTCATATTGGCACATTGATTTTGATTTGTGAACTGATCCGCCTGGCTGCGCGGCCGCAAAGTATGCGCGAACCCTGTCGGGATACAGCTCTGGCGCATGCGTTGAGCGTTATTCGAGTCGATCGTCATACGTGGACTTCAGCCGGGAATCGAACGCCGTCGACAATGACGAAGCCACACTCGGCACTGGCAGGAATGGACAGGTCACGACGGCGATTGAAGGTCGAACAGTTCCCGGTTGGTCTGGAGATAGTGGGGCAAGCCGCCATCGTCGGAATTGAGCATGAGCCTCAACGGCCTGGAAAAGGCAATGCAAAGGAGCGCAAATACGAAAAGTTCGCTGCCGTAGATGATGACTGCGTTTGGCGACAAGGTCTTCAGCGCCGCGCCCGACATCCAGATACCCAAAGGAGCAGCGGCCGTGCAAAGAAACATCAGGCTCGATTCCATACCGGCACGATGCCCGGCTGGAATGGCCATTGCCCGTTTCGAATTGACGGTGACGTTGAACATCGTCAATCCGGTACCCAATGCGAAACCAAGCATGCACCAGACGGGGAGCGTGTGCGAGCAACCGAACGCGAAGATGGAGGCGCCGATCATTGCAATGCCGACGATCGAAATGGCGTGATCGGAAACAATGCGTCGTGCTTGCTGGATCAGCGAGGCCGAAGCCGCCAATACGCCCGCACCCAATGACAGTTCGATGCCGGCGACGTTCAGCATCGAGCCGCCCTCCGCGAGAACCTTGGCCGGCAACAGGAAGAAAACGAACGGGACGAACAGCATGTTGGCAAGCAGCGACGCTGTCGCGATCGCCCGCTCGGCTCGAATACCGAGCACCCGCTGCATCCCGCGGCGCAGATCCTGAAAAAACGACGGCGCTTCGCCGGAGTGCGCGTGCACCGATTGGCCCGCGCTGAATGATATGTGGAAGGCGAGCGCCGCTACGACGCCGAAACAACTGCTTGCGACACTCACCCATAACGCGGACTCGCCGCCGAATGCCCCGATCATGAAACCTGCCAGCGTCGGGCCGAACAGGATATTCAGGATGAAACCCGACGCCTTCAGGCGCAGACCTCGACGAACCTCGTCGGCATCCGGTGAAATTTCAGGTATGAGCGGCGTGCTCAGCGGCATGAGGGCCGCCACGGCGACGCTCGAAGTCACACTCGCGATGACGATGACGACGATAAGCCAGTTCGTGTAGGTGCCGTGAAGCGCAAGTGCGACGACGACGACCGGTATCACCGACGCAAGGGCAAGCAACGATGCGCCCAGCAAAACCGTACTTTTGCGGACTCGGTCGGCGACGATGCCGGTGAACGGAAGGATCAGCAGGGTCGTCGCCCACGTTGCGACCAGCGTCAGCGTGAGTGCCGACGGGTTCGCGATACCCTTCAGCAAAAGCCAGGTGGCATAGAACTGCAGGATGCGAGACGAAACCGTCACGGCTGCGTCGGCGCACACATACGTCACGATCAGTTGCCACCGGGTCGAGGGCATCATGCTATTCGTTATTCTGGAACGTGTCGGCGACGGATGTGAAAATGGCTGCCGCATTGAACGCCCGCGCATTCCCGGCAAAACCTTGCAATGAATACCTCGCGGATCTGCTCGGCGCGATACGCCGAGATGCCGAGATGCAAGGCAGCGCCAGGCTGGAAATGCAATTGATTCTCGCAGCCGCTCATGGCACTGCTTACTCCAAGCGTGACGAGGTGCCGCGTATTCAGATCGATGCCGGGCCGACGATACGCGTATCCGCAAATGTCCGGACTCTTTGCGAATCGCGCGAACTGCGGGGCTATATTTTCAGGTAAACAAAGTCTGGTAAAGAAAAAAATATTAGAGCGCGTCACGCAGCGGTTCGCACATCTCCGGCAGCGTAAGGATCGTGACAGGGTGCGGAGTCGGGATTCTCGCCCACGTCATATCGATGACAGAAATCGTTGTTTGCGGGTACGTCGTGCGGCACGCTAGATTGGCCGAACCGGCGTCGATGCCTGCCCGGTGCACAGTCATGCTCGACGCGGATCGACGTGGAGGCCGAAGTCGATGAGCCGAGACGTGGCGTCTCCGCCAAAGCGGGATTGCCCCCGCACAAAGCATCCCCCGCACGTTTCCGGTGACCGGGTGGCGTTGCGCACATGGCACCGCCCGCCGAGAGGCACATCTTTTCGACACCGCATTGACGACGACTTCATCCAATCTCCGAGTAGATCGACGGCATCGCGTCGCGCGGCCCCCCGTCCTGACGGCCATCGGCGTGTCGAAGCGCTTCGGCGCGACGACCGCGCTCGCATCGCTCGACCTGTCGATCGGCGCCGGCGAGGTCGTCGCGCTGATGGGGGCCAACGGCGCGGGCAAATCGACGTTCGTCAAGATCCTGAGCGGCGTGATCCGTCACGACGGCGGCACGCTGACGCTGCGCGGCACGCCTTACCGGCCCGCGTCGCCGCACGCGGCGAAGCAGCTCGGCATCGCGACCGTGCATCAGTCGGTTGCCGACGCGGTGGTGCCGACGCTGTCGATCGCCGACAACCTGCTGCTCGACCGGCTGTGCGATCCGGCATCGCCGTGGCGCGTGCCGCCGGCCGCCCGGCGCAATGCCGCCCGGCCGCTCGCCGAACGCGTCGGGCTCGATGCCGACCTGGCGGCGCCGCTCGCGTCGCTTTCACTGGCGGACCAGCAGCGTGTGACGCTCGCGCGAGCACTTGCCGGGCAGCCGGGCCTGCTGATCCTCGACGAACCGACCGCGAGCCTGTCGGCGCCGGAGGCCGAGCGCCTGTTCGCGCTGCTCGATACATTGCGTGACGAAGGCGTCGCGGTCCTGCTGGTGTCGCACCGGCTCGGCGACCTGCGCCGTATCGCCGATCGCGTCGCGATCGTGCGCGACGGACGGATCGTCGCCGATCTTGCCGCACCGGTCGATTTCGACGCGGCGGTCGAAACGATGATCGGGCGGCCGTTGCCGAAGGCGCGTGCGCCGGGCCCGGCGCCGATCGCGCGGCCCGGCGACAGCGGCCTGAGCGTGCGCGGGTTGCGCCTGACGCAGGCCAGCGCGCCGTTCGATCTCGACGTGCGGCGCGGCGAGATCGTCGCGATCGCGGGGCCCGTCGGCGGCGGCAAGTCGCGCTTCGCAAACACGATCTTCGGCACCGTGCGCGCGGCGCAGGGCGCGATGACGCTCGACGGCAGGCCGTGGCGCCCGCGTTCACCTGCCGACGCGATTCGCGCCGGCGTGTTCCTCGCCGGCGAGGACCGCTGGCGCACGTCGCTGTTTCCCGACAGCGTGCCGTTTGCGTCGATCGCGGGCACGATCAGCTTCCCGTTCCTGTTGCGCTGGTTCGGCGGCGGCGCGGTGCGCGCCGCGCGCGAGCGCACGGCGGCCGCCGCCGCGATCGCGCGCTTCGGGATTCGCTGTACGGGCCCCGACGACCGTCTCGTGCGGCTGTCCGGTGGCAACCAGCAGAAGGTCGTGCTCGCCCGCTGGCACGCGGAACCCGCGCGGCTGCTGCTGCTCGACGAACCGTTCCAGGGCATCGACGCCGGTGCGCGCGCCGATATCGTCGACATGCTGCGACGCCATGCGCACGAACGGGCGACGCTCGTGTTCGTCAGCGATCTCGAGGAAGCGGTCGAAGTCGCCGATCGAGTCGTCCGGTTCGATCGCGCGACGCTCGATCATTCATCCTCCCACCCGTCGGACTGATCCATGACGATGCTGAAATCCGCCACACCTGCCGTTGCACCCGATGCGCCGTCCACCAGGCCGGCGCTGCCCGCGACGGCCCGCCTGCGCGCCGGCCTCGAACGCACCGGCATCCTGCTCGTGCTCGCCGCGCTGGTCGTCGTCTTTACCGTCAACGAGCCCGCGTTCCTGAACGTGGACAACCTGTTCAGCATCCTGCAGGCGGTGTCGATCGTCGCGCTGCTCGGGATCGGTGTGACGATCACGCTCGCGGCGGGCGGCTTCGACTTGTCGGTGGGCAGCATCGCCGCATCCGCGCAGATGGCGGCCAGCTACGTGCTGGTTGTCTGGCACGGCAGCGCGCTCGCGGCGGTGGCGGCCTGCGTTGCGCTCGGTGTGGCAGCCGGCCTGTTCAACGGTGTGCTGATCACGCGCTTGCGCGTGCCGGACCAGCTTGCGACGCTCGGCACGCTGTTCCTGCTCGCGGGCCTGCAGTTGATTCCGACCGGCGGGCGTTCGCTCGCGACCGGTTCGGTGCTGCCCGACGGCACGGAAGCGAGCGGCACGTTTCCCGACGCGTTTCTCGCGCTCGGGCGCCTGCGCGTGTTCGACGTGGTGCCGTTGCCGGTTCTGATACTGGCGGCGGTGACGGTGCTGGCTTGCATCGCGATGGAGGCGACGCGCTGGGGCCGCGTGATCTATGCGATCGGCGGTAACGAGACGGCCGCGCGGCTGGCCGGTGCGCCTGCGGCGCGCTACCGGGTCGCGGCGTATGTCGTATCGGGCGCAATTGCGGCACTGGGGGGCGTGCTGATCGCCGCCCGCGTCGGGCGCGGCGACGTCAGCGCCGGGCACTCGCTGCTGCTCGACGCGGTGGCCGCCGCGCTGGTCGGGTACGCGGTGTGGGGCGCGAAACGGCCGAACGTGTTCGGCACCGTGGTCGGGGCCGTGTTCGTCGGCGTGCTGCTCAACGGCCTGACGATGCTCAATGCGCCGTATTACCTGCAGGATTTCGTGAAAGGGGCGCTGCTGGTGCTCGCGCTGGCGTTCACGTTCGGCATCGGCCGGCGCGCGGACGCCCGCGCCTGAACGCGGTGTCGGGGAGGCACGGCGTGCGGCGGCTCACGCGGCGCGTACACGCCGCCCCATGAAACTCAGCGCGAGCACCGCGAGGATCAGCGCGCCGGTGGCGACCTGCTGCCAGTAGAAGTTCCAACCGATCAGCAGCAGCCCGTTGGCGACGAGACTGATCAGCAGCACACCGAGCAGGGTGCCGGCGACGCCGGGGCGGCGCGTCGGCGACAGCGTCGTGCCGATGAAGGTCGCGCCGATCGCGTTCAGCAGAAAGCCGTTGCCGGCCTGCGGCACATAGGCCTTGACCGTCGACGACAGCAGCAGGCCGACCACGCCGTAGACGAGCGCGCTCGCGACGAACGTCGCCACGACGGTCGCCGCGACCGGCAGCCCCGAATGGCGCGCAACGCCCGGCTGCGCGCCGAGCGCGGCGCTGTAGCGCCCGAACGCCGAATGCGCGAGCACGACGTGCACGGCCGCGGCGAGCACGACGACGCACCACAGCGGCACCGGCACGCCCGCGAGCGTACCGTGTGCGAGCGCGCCGAACAGCGGCGGCAGCGCCACGTTCAGCAGGTAGACGGGCTGGCCGCCGCCGGTGGCGAGCTGCTGGACGGTCTGGCCGATGAACAGCGTGCCGAGCGTCGCGAGAAACGGTGCGATCCCGAGGCCGGCGACCAGCGCGCCGTTGAACGTGCCGACCAGCACCGCCGCACCGAGGCCGCCGAGCAGGGCCGGCAGCACGCCCACCTGGTGCGCGACCAGCTGCACGAACACGAGGCTCGCGACGTCGATCGCGGTGCCCAGCGACAGGTCGACCGCGCCGATCGACAGCGCGAGCGTCATCCCGAGCGCGGCGATCGCAAGCAGCGCGAAGTTGTTCACCAGCACGTCGGCGAGATTGGCGGGCCGCGTGAACCCGGGTGCGAACACGGCGAAGAAGGCGATCACCGCGAGCAGTGCCGCCACGAGCGAGAACCGCTGCAGGCGGCCGATCCGTTCAGTCATGGGCATGGTGTTCCGTATGGCGGCGCCGAATCAGCGCGGTCGTCGCGACGACGAACAGGATCAGCGCGCCTTCGACGCCGTTGACCCAGTAGCTCGACACGTTGTCGAGCTGGAAGCCGTTGCCGACGATGCCGACGAACAGCGCGGCGAGCAGCGTGCCCGGTATCGTCGGCACGAGCCGCCGCGAGAACACGACGCCGAGCAGCGCGACCGCGACGACGGCCAGCAGGTTTTCGCCGGCGCCGGGCGAGCTGCCGCTCAGCAGGGCACTCGACGCGAGCGCGGCCAGCGCGGCGGAGACGCCGCTCAGCACGTAGCTGGCCGCGACATACGCGTTCACGCGCAGTCCGGCCGCGCGGGCGGCATCGCGATGCGCACCGGTCGCGGCGAGCCGCAGGCCGAAGCGGGTTCGGTGCAGCAGCACGCCGAACAGCAGCGCGACGATCAGCAACGCGGGCGCGAGATGCGGTATGTCGAACGGGCCGCTGTCGATCAGAAAGGTGAGCACCGGGCTCGCCGCCGCGACCGACGTGTTCTGCGTCAGCACCAGTTCGAAGCCGGCGCACAGATTCATCGTCGTCAGCGTGGCCAGCAGCGGGACGATCCGCAGCGCGATCACCGCGAACGCATTGAGCGCACCGACCGCCGCGCCGGTGGCCAGCATCAGCGCAAGCGCCGCGCCGTCAGGCGCCCCGTCGCGCAGCGCGACGGCCTGCACGGCTGCGCAGAGGCCCATGTTCGCCGCGACCGACAGGTCGAGACCGCCGCGGATCGGATCGGGGCCGCCGCCGATCAGCACGGCGGTCAACCCGAACCCGAGGATGCCGACCACGGCCGACTGCTGCAGCACGTTCGCGAGGTTTGCGACGGTCAGAAAGAGCGGCGAACTCGCGGCAAACACGGCACACACGACAGCGAACGCCAGTGCCGCGCCCCAGCGCAGCCAGAATTGCGCACCGAACGTGCCCGGCAGCCGCACGAACGCCGCTCCGGGCGGCGCACGATCGAGGATCCGGTTCATGCGGCCACCTCCTGCCGCGGCGTGTGGCCGCGTGCGCCGGTCGCCCACGCGAGCAGATCGTGGCGCGTGGCGTCGCGGGTCGCGACGTCGCGCACGATCCGGCCGCGTGCCATCACGAGCACGCGATCGGTGACGTCCAGCAGCTCGATCAGGTCGCTCGAGAACAGCAGGATCGCCGCGCCGTCGCGTGCGAGGCGGTCGAGCAGCCGGTAGATTTCCGCTTTGGCGCCGATATCGACGCCCACCGTCGGCTCGTCGAAGAGATACACCGGCGACGTGCGATCGGCGCCGCGGCTCAGCCATTTCGCGAGCGCGACTTTCTGCTGGTTGCCGCCGGACAGCTGGCGCACCGGCGCGTCCGGGCCGGGCGCCCGCACGTCGAGCGCGGCGATCAGCCGTTGCACCGCGTCGTCCTCGCGGCGCCGCGCGACCAGACCGAATCGGGTGAAGCGCGCAAGGCTCGCGAGCGTGATGTTCTCGCGCACGGACAGGCTCGGCGCGATGCCGTGCGAGCGGCGGTCCTCCGGCACGAACGCGATGCCGCGACGCACCGCGTCGCGCGGGCTGCGCAGCCGCGTCACGCGGCCGTCGAGCGTCACCGTGCCGCGCACGCCGCGTTCGAGACCGAACAGGCTGCGCACGACCTGCTTTCCGCCGGAACCGAGCAGCCCCGTGACACCGACGATCTCGCCGCGCCGGACTTCGAACGACACGTCGTCGAACCGGCCGGGCGCCGCGAGGCCGGCGACCCGCAGCGCGGACGGGCCGGGCACGCGCACCGGCGCTTGCGATCGTGCGGCGATCCCGGTGCCGATCATCGCCGCGACGAGCGCCTCGGTCGGCGTGGTCCGTGCGTCGACGTGCGCGACGTCGGTGCCGTCGCGCAGCACGGTGACCCGATCGCAGATCGCCGCGATCTCGTTCAGGTAGTGCGACACGTAGAGGATCGTCAACCCGCGGCGCCGCAGCCGGTCGAGTGTCTGCAGCAGGCGGTCGACCTCGCTGCTGACGAGCGCGGCGGTCGGTTCGTCGAGCACGAGGATGCGCGGGTCGCGCATCAGCGCGCGCGTGATCTGCACGATCTGCCGCTCTGCGACGCTCAATTCGGCAATCAGGCGGTTCGGCGGCAGGTCGAGGCCGAAATGCGCGTGCAGCGCGTCGCTGGCATCGCGTCGCATCCGGCGTGCCGCCAGCAGCCCGAGCGGCCCCGCGCCGTAGGCCGGTTCGTTGCCGAACTGCAGCGCCTCGGCGACCGTGAACGTCGCCGGCAGCAGACGCT
>Ga0209566_100278_pt1 | contig 47824 bp, 48 predicted proteins | sample Araplavi_mTSA_r2_2_FD_184287 | JGI IMG/M metagenome (GOLD analysis project Ga0209566, IMG submission 184287) | Arabidopsis root microbial communities from North Carolina, USA - plate scrape CL_Cvi_mTSA_r2 (SPAdes) (version 2) | ecosystem: Host-associated > Plants > Roots > Endosphere | place...
GATGGCTGGAAGTTCCGCTTTGGGCTGAAACTTTAGTACGGAGTAAGATGAGCCTATTTGTTGCCGATTGCTAGGTTCATGTTAGGATTGGTGTGTTAGATAGGACGATAGAAAAGGACGTGACAGTTTGCCTAATCGTGAACAACTGCTCCAATTGCAGATGAATTTCCGCTCTATGTTGCGTGGGATGCGCGCCCAATGGGATCGGCATTTGGAACTGCATAACCTCAATGTGAATATGACTCAATTTGCAGTACTGAATCTTCTATTTCGCAATGGGGCAATGAAAGTAACAGATGTGGCAAAGGAGCTTCGCTTGACACCGGGAGCCGTGACGGGCATAACCGATAAGCTCACCTTGCTGCAATATGTTACACGCAATCGAGATGCACTTGATCGTCGCATTAATTATTTGGAGCTTACAGAAGCCGGGCATGAGAAGGTCAAGGCGGTAGAAATCCAGCGAGAGATTGTGTTCTCACGCTTCTTCGAAGGTATTCCGGATGAAGAGTTGCTTCATTTCATTCACATCTGTCAGCAAGTCAACCTCAATCTGGATGAAATATCACAAGTTGGGGAGTAATAATAGCATCACATGATGCTGGATGGAATTATGGACATGAGAATGTCCGCGCCTCCTGCGACCAAGGAGTGAAATGACCGTGAGCAACGGTTGGTGGTTGATCGTTCATGCTGTTGTTGTGCTTGGACTTCTCTATAAGCTGTATGTCATGCAGAAGAGGCATGTGTCCTTTACGAAGCGGGTATTTGCTGGGCTCGGCTTAGGGATTGTATATGGAGCGATTCTCCAGCAGCTATATGGAGCTGGGCATGATATTGTACGTGTGCTCAACGATTGGGTGTATATCGTGGGTGGTGGCTATGTACGTCTGCTGCATATGGTCGTCATTCCGCTGATTATCGTATCTATCATTTCCGCGATCTTGCATGTGACGACGAGAACGGGTGTTGGCAGGATGAGTGCAGTGATTATAAGCATCCTGATCGCGACGACTGCCGTTGCAGCTGCTGTCGGCATCGCATCTGCGCTGGCCTTCAATTTGTCCGCTGTGAATATGGAGGCGGGACAACAAGAGACAGAACGTGGGCAGCACTTGAGTGAACAGGTCGGAGAAGTGCGTGATATGACGATCCCGCAGCAGGTACTGGAGTTCATACCTACGAATCCATTTCTCGATATGACAGAGGGAAGAAGAACTTCTACCATTGCAGTTGTTATTTTCTCTGCCTTTGTTGGAATTGCAGCATTAGGTGTGGCTAGGAAGAAGCCTGAGCATGGGCGCACGTTCACCTCTATCATTGATTCGCTACACGCGGTTGTTATGCGGATGGTGACATTGGTGCTTCGATTAACGCCGTATGGTGTTCTTGCGTTGATGATTCGCGTTGTGTCTACGACAGCACCAGCGGAGATATGGAAGTTAGGCCGATTCGTAATTGCTTCTTACGTTGCACTGATTGTCATGTTTATCATTCACCTGCTGCTTCTTGGGTTATCGGGGATATCGCCTGCACGATACGTGAAGCTCGCAACTCCTGCCTTGGTATTTGCCTTTACGTCACGTACAAGTGCAGGTTCTATTCCGATCAATGTGGAGACACAGAGGGATAAACTTGGAGTACCGGAGAGTTTTGCGAATTTTAGTGCGTCGTTCGGCGCTTCAATGGGGCAGAATGGATGTGCCGGCATATATCCTGCCATGCTGGCCGTTATGATTGCACCTACTGTGGGAATGAATCCGCTCGATCCATGGTTTATTCTGCAGCTCATAGCGGTAGTTGCGATCAGTTCCTTCGGTGTTGCGGGTGTTGGAGGAGGAGCTACATTTGCCGCACTAATCGTGCTGTCCTCGATGAATTTGCCGGTTGGCTTGGCGGGACTGTTAATTTCTGTAGAGCCCCTAATTGATATGGGGCGCACCGCGCTAAATGTAAATGGATCCATGCTGGCGGGCGTATTATCCTCTCGTTGGCTAAGACAGTGGGACAAAGAAGCATTTCTCCGTGGTGAGATCCGTTCACCTTCCGGAGAAGAATCTTAGTTGAATATGATATGAACGGTTAAGCATTACAAAAGGCTCGTCATACGGACGAGCCTTTTTTGTTATTCTTGTATGTTGCATAGAGCGATATGGCGATTATGATACTCGTCTTCCCGTCACAAGGGAGATGATGAACAGAACGAGGAAGATAAAGAACAGTACTTTGGCGATGGATGATGCTGCTGCGACGATCCCAAAAAAACCAAACACTCCTGCAATTACAGCGATTACTAAAAATATTGCTGACCATGTAAGCATAAGCAGTTCCTCCTTGATAGAATGTTACGAAAAAGGTTTGGGCCGAGCAGCCTGTCTATGCTGCTCGATTGTCGTGGCTTGCATGATGATTACCACAGCTGGAGGACAGCTAAACAATTGGGTATTTTTGTTTCACAGTTCTGCTTTCAGGGTATTTATTCATAATTGGTATACGGAAAAATGTGTTATGCTTGGGAATGCGGAGAAAGGCGGTATTCATCTATGTTATTGGAAATTAGTGCATTACTTGCAGCAGCAGCGTTTGCGGTGCTGGTGTTCTATCTGATTCAAACACTGCTGTCAGCCAAGCGCTCTCTGGAGCGGGCTGCCGATACCCTTGAGCAAGTACAGCAGACCGTGAATTTATTGAGTGGCGACTTGCAAGGTGTCGCCAAAAATGCGAATGAACTCTCTCTAGAGCTGTCTGAGCAATTAAAGAAGATGGAGCCAATGATGGACTCTGTTCAACATGCCGGTGAAGCCTTGAACGAGATCTCGATCGCTGCGAAGCAGGTATCAGTAGGACTGGTTAAGGGGGTACGTCGAGCCGCAGGGCGATTTGAACGTAAGCCCACCCCTGATAGACGAGCGCCTAAGGAGCATCAGGCAGCAGCGTCTGCGCCTGTATCAGCACCGCTGCAGGCGGATACTGCTGTGATAACACAGGAGCCACTGGGTGAAGCCGAGCATAAGCAAGAACGTGAACAATCACCGCAGGGACAAGGCCATTCCCATTCCACAGCTAGCCAACAGCAGGATTGGAAGGAATGGGTCGATATTGGGACGAAGCTGTGGCAATTGTGGAGACAGCGCGCATAGTGCGGGAGAGCCGGTTAACAGTTTGGTTAACCGGCTCTCGTTTTTTTTCACAGGCAAGTAACAAAAAGAGATGATCTTCTTTGGCCTTTTCCGGTATAGTGGTAGTTGGGAATTATGGGGGGCTATGTCGAAAAGGCACGAACTATATCATAATCGATGAGGGGAGGAGAGTATGATGAACGTTCTCGTCGTTGATGACAATCCGACGAATGTCATGCTCATTCGGGAAATCCTTCGTAAAGCTGGCTATGACGGAGTGCAGACTGCTTCGTCAGCCCATGAGATGTATCAAGTTCTTGGGATGGATGGGCCTCTTGGGCCTATGTATGTACCGGATATTGATCTTATTTTATTGGATATGATGATGCCGGAGATTGATGGACTGGAAGCTTGCAGCACGATCCAACAATACTCTGAGCTTCGGGACATTCCGATTATTATCGTAACGGCGATTGGGGATTCCAATATGCTCGCAGAGGCATTGGATGCGGGTGCGGTTGATTACGTCACGAAGCCGATTAACAGGGTGGAGCTGCTGGCTCGAATCCGGCTAGCGCTGCGCTTGAAGCGGGAGAAGGATTGGCATAAGGAACGTGATCGCCATATTCGCGATGAATTAAGCTTGGCTGCGAAGGTGCAGAGCTCTGTGTTGACAGAGCCTTATCAAGATGAACATATTACGATCAACGCACTATATCAGCCTTCTGAGGAGCTGGCGGGAGATCTGTATGCTTGGTTCCCGCTGGGCCAAGGCAGATATGGAATTATCATAATCGATGTTATGGGGCACGGCGTATCCTCTGCGCTGCTGTGTATGTTCATTGCTTCCGTTCTACGGGACGCCGTTATGCAGATCGAACAGCCGGATCTTGTGCTTAAGCGATTGAATACGAAATTCCATCAGCTTCATATGAACGGGAATTTAATGCTCTATTATATGACGGCATTATATGTGGTTGTTGATACGAATAAGGGATGCATCCAGTATGCGAACGCAGGACACCCTCCTGGCGTTGTCATGATGGAGGATGGTGAGCTCATAACCTTGGAATCTACCGGATATCCAGTAGGCATGTTCCCAGAGCTTGAAGTAGAGACCAAAGAAGTACAATGCGACTCACGTGCTCGAATTGCAATGTATACGGATGGGTTAATGGAAACGGCAGGCAACAGCGTGGAAGAGGCTATGGAGCGCATTGCCAATATTCTTCGACACGAGAAGACGCTGCAGAGCAGTTCATGGGACGAGCTGTTTGCACCTGGTTCTGATGAGGACAGTGAGGATGACAAGTGTCTGATTTGGGTGGATGTTCATTGATTTAGAAGGAGGAGCAGACAGTGAAGTTACGCACGAAATTAATCGCTGGCTTCGTTCTGTTCATGCTTATCATATCCGGACTTGGCTGGGTGTCTTATGATCGCATGAGCAGCTTGCAGCAGGATCTGGATCAGATTTATACGGACAGTTTCCGCAAAGTGGAACTTGCCTTTTTAATTCGGGACGACATGGACAATATCGCCAGCGTGCTGGTGACCGATATGCTAAACCCGAATGTAAACGGCGAAGAACTGTTGCAAAAAGGGAAGGTTTACCGTGATGATATTGTTAAATCGTTCAGGGAGTTGACGGCACAATATTCAACGGCGCAAGAGAAGAAGCTCATCGAGCTGGCGATACGCGATTGGGACAAGTACGACGAATTCGTCAACAAGTCAGTAGAGCTCACCACCAATAATAAATATGAAGAAGCCAACGCATTGCGAAATAAAGAGGGATTGGAATATCAACGCAACTTGAAAAACAGTGTGGCCGATTTGGCCAATCATCATGAGATGTCGATTGACAATCAGGTGCTGGAAGCGAAGAAGCATTACGAGCAGTCGATTACTTTGACGGCCGGTATAATGGTGCTGGGGCTTGTCGTTTCCTGCGCGATTATGTTGTGGGTCATCCCGAGTGTGACACGGAATTTGAATACGATGTCCATCATGATGCGCAGTCTTGCCCGTGGAAGGCTTCGTATTGTGCGCAAGCTTGAGCCGCATACGAATGATGAGATTGGAGAAGTCATTCAAGTGTTCAAGCGGATGGCAGAAGACTTGGAAGCACGCAAGAAGAATGAGGAATTGTATCGGAAGGCTCAAGAAGAGCAAGCATGGATCGACGGAAATGCAGCACGTGTTACAGAGCTTCTGAATGGAGCCGCTACATTGAATCAGGTTGGGCAGATGTTCATTAGCGAGTTCGTGCCGACACTTGGTGGACAATATGGCGCCCTGTATATTCGGAATGAGACGGATCATCCAGATGTATTCGAACTGTTCGGTACTTATGCAGCTACTGACGATTTGAAGGCTGAGCGAACAATAGTTGTTGGGAAAGGTCTGCTCGGTCAATGTGTCGTGGATGAGAAGCCAATCATTATAAGCGAAATGAAGGATTGCTCCATTCGAATTGAATCGGGCGTATGTCAATCTCAACCGATTGAGCTTATCTTATTCCCGATTATGTTCGAACGCAGAGTGATTGCGGTGCTAGAGATGGCATCATTGACGAAGATGTCACCAGTACAGCATCGACTGCTCGAAAAGCTCGCACAGAAGCTCGGAGTCATCGTGCATACGATCTCCGGACGCTTGCGTGTAGAGGAATTGCTGCGTGAGTCACAGGCGCTTACCGAAGAACTGCAATGCCAGTCTGAGGAACTGATGACACAACAGGAAGAATTGAAGCGCTCGAACGAGCATCTGGAATCGCACACAGAAGCATTGAAGCGTTCTGAGGAGATGCTCCAGCGTCAACAGGAAGAACTGGAACACTACAATACGGAACTGATCGCGAAGACACGTGCGCTGGAAGAACAGATGCTGGCAACCCAAGAGAAGAACGAAGAGCTCGAAGGGGCGCGAACGATATTGGAACGCCAGACATTGCAGTTGGCCTTGGCTTCGAAGTACAAGTCTGAGTTCCTCGCTAATATGTCTCATGAACTGCGTACTCCGCTTAACAGCCTGCTGGTGCTGTCCCAATTGCTGGCGGAGAATAAGGAAGGGAACTTGGGACAGAAGCAGGTCGAGTATGCGCGTACGATTAACATGTCCGGTTCGGATCTGCTTAAAATGATTGATGAAATCTTGGATTTGTCCAAGATCGACGCAGGCAAGATGCAGTTGAATTTTGAAACTGTCTATTTGAGCGAATTGGCCTCCTTTATGAGCGACAGCTTTGAGACAATTGCAGAGCAGAAAGGGCTTGAGTTCAAGGTAGAGATAGATCCAGATCTGCCAAGCTCCCTAGTAACTGATGGGCATCGAGTGAAGCAGGTTGTACGCAATTTGATTGGAAATGCATTTAAATTCACAACGAAGGGCTCAGTAACCCTTCACATTACGAAGGCGAAGCCGGAGCAATTGCCTTCCCCGCTTCAGGAAGCGGATGAGCCTTATTTGGCGATACATGTTGTAGATACCGGGATCGGCATTCCGAAAGATAAACAAGATTTGATCTTCGAAGCGTTCCAGCAGTTGGATGGTACAACTAGCCGAAATTACGGCGGCGCAGGGCTCGGTCTGTCCATCAGCCGAGAGTTGGCAAGACTGCTTGGCGGCAAGCTTCAGCTGGTTAGTCGAGAGAAGGAAGGCAGTACGTTCACCTTCTTCCTGCCGATGAAGGCGGTAGAGCCTTCATCGATTCCAGTTAACTCCACCGTTGCTTTGTATGAAAAGGCGATCGCAGAAGCCCAAGCGGCACTAACCGTAGAGGGCGAAGAGGGGCATACATCAGAGGAACGCAGTAAGCTCGTCAAGCCTCATATGCCGCAGGTATCTGCGAACCATGAGGGTATGCCTCTTACTGCTTGGGAAGAAGCGTTGCTCAAGGAAGTCGCTGTTTCTGAAGAAGTGGACGGACATAAGTGGCCATTTGGGGAGAAGAAGCTGCTGATCGTAGAAGATGATGGTCCGCAGCGACAGTCTCTAATTGCCTTAATTGAAGGAGCGGACGTAGCCGTTACCGCGGTTTCAACCGGGACGGAAGCACTTAAGGTACTCGGGGAAGAGAAGTTCGACGGCATGGTGCTGGATTTGCTGCTTCCTGATATGACAGGATTTGAATTAATGGATGAGATTAGTCACCATTCCCGAATCCGTCGTATCCCAATCATTGTATACACTGGAAAACTGCTGGATGCGAAGGAAGAGACAGAACTGAAGAAGCGCGCACAGAGCATCATTATTAAGGATGTGAAGTCTCCTGAACGTCTGCTGCAAGAAACGATGATTCTCTTGAAGCGTTCGGAGGAGGTTCAGCCAAGCGATGAAAAAGAAAACCAGGGACCAAGCGATATGCTGCTGTCAGGCAAGCGGGTACTGCTCGTCGATGATGATGTGCGCAATGTATTTGCGCTATCAAGCGTGCTAGAGCAGTACGATATGAATATCGTGTATGCTGAAAATGGACGCGAAGCACTTGAAGCATTGGATGGGAAAGAGAATTTCGACCTCGTTCTCATGGATATGATGATGCCGGAGATGGATGGCTATGAAGCGATGCGCCGCATTCGCGAACAGCCTCGATTCGAGAAGCTGCCGATCATAGCACTGACGGCGAAGGCGATGAAAGAAGATCGCAATAAGTGCATTGAGGCAGGAGCGTCAGACTATGTCAGCAAGCCATTTCAGACGGAACAGCTGCTTTCATTGATGCGAGTATGGTTATATAAATAACAGGTAAGCAATATGTTGACATGATGAATGAAGGAGCAAGGATAAGATATGAACGGAAACGGGCTCGGTTTACATGATGAGAGAAGAAGGCCCCAGGATTCGGACCGAGAACGCATTGAGATTGAATTGCTGTTAGAAGGGGTTTATCGAGTCTATGGTTATGATTTCCGGGACTATGCGTATCCTTCGCTCAAACGGCGCATTTGGCATCAAGTGCATGAGGAAAAGGTAGACACGATCTCGGAGCTGCAGGGCCGAGTACTCTATAATCGGGATTGCTTGCAGCGTTTTGTCCGCAGCCTGTCAATCCCCGTTACCGAAATGTTCCGGGATCCCTCCATGTTCTTGGCATTTCGTCAACAGGTCGTCCCTATGCTGCGTACGTATCCGTATATTCGGATATGGCATGCGGGTTGCTCGACAGGAGAGGAAGTATACTCCATGGCGATACTGCTTCATGAGGAAGGGCTGTATGAGAAGACCAGGCTGTATGCAACGGATATGAATCCGCTATCGCTGCAGAAAGCCAAAGAAGGCGTATGCCCGATGGACAAAATGCGCACATACACCAAAAATTATTTGGAGGCGGGCGGGACAAGCTCTTTCTCCGAATATTATACGGCTTCTGGAGAGGGCGTTGTTATTCATCCTTACTTGCGTAAAAATGTAATTTTTGCAGAGCATAACCTGGCAACGGATCGATCCTTCAATGAGTTTAACGTCATCCTATGCCGCAATGTAATGATTTATTTTAATGAGCCGCTGCGCAACCGGGTTCATGATCTTTTCTATGAGAGCTTGGCGCCACTAGGTGTGCTTATTGTCGGAGGCAAGGAATCCTTGCATTTTACAGGGAGAGAATCTCAATACGAGGAGATCGATCGTAACGAGAAGATTTATCGTAAAATACGATAGGAGGCACAATTGTGAACACCTTGGAACCAATCAATATTTTGCTCGTTGACGATAGGCGCGAGAATTTACTTGCACTTGAGGCCGTATTGTCCGAGGAAAGCTATCGCTTGGTCAAGGCTACTTCAGGCGAGGAAGCTTTGCGCCACTTGATGAAAGAGGAATTCGCCGTTATTGTGCTGGATGTTCAAATGCCAGGCATGGATGGGATCGAGACGGCCAAATGGATTAAGGCTCGCGAGAAGACGAAGAATATTCCGATAATATTCGTATCGGCGAACTATAAGGAAACCGAGCATTTATTTGCTGGATACTCAGCGGGCGGGGTTGACTATATGGTCAAGCCATTCGTCCCTCATATTTTGAAGTCGAAGATTCATAGCTTCGTTGGTATATTCCTGGCACAGAAGCGGCTGCAGGCGCAGAAGATGCTTCTCCATCAGAAGACGAAGGAACTTGAGCGGATGAATAGTGAGCTGGCAGCTGCTAAGGAAGCAGCGGAACGCGCGGCACTTGCTAGAACACAGTTTTTAGCAATGATGAGCCATGAGATTCGAACGCCGATGAACGGGGTGCTCGGAATGGTTGATCTGCTGCTCGATACTGAGCTGACGAGTGAGCAATCGAACTATGCGGAGTTGATCCGCAAGAGTGCCGATACACTGATCAGGACGATTAATAATATTCTTGATTTCACCAAGATGGAATCAGGCAAGCTGGAATTAGAAGAATTTCCGTTCGATACGAACTCGCTCATTATAGAAGTTTATGAGCTGTTCATGGTCGAGGCGAATAAGCGGGAGCTGACCTTGTCGTATTCAATGGATGAGGATGTGCCAGCGTTATTGTATGGAGATATGCTGCGCGTCAGGCAGATCCTTATTAATCTCGTAGGAAATGCAGTCAAATTTACGAATCGTGGGAATGTCAGCATTTATGTGTCCATCATCGAAACGAAGCGCACGGGGGAAGGCAATAAGTTCCATGTCCGGTTCGATGTACGGGATACAGGAATCGGTATTCCAGTCGATAAGATGGAAGGGCTGTTCCAGCCATTCGCACAGCTTGACTCTTCTATGAACCGCAAGTATGGCGGAAGTGGATTGGGGCTTGCCATTTGCAAGTCGCTTGTCCAATTGATGGACGGGGATATTCGTGCCATACCGGTACCAGAAGGGGCCCTATTTACATTTGACGTATGGTTGAAGGAATGTGGCGAGTAGCTGTCGCATTCTTTTCCCATTGTTTCGATTTAGATGAAGAAGGTTATTTACCAATAAAGTACATTTAACAAGTTTACCTATGTATAGGAGAGGAACATGATGAACGGAAAAAAGTTTGCAGTTAAGACGGTACAGCAAGAGGGACAAGTAATTGTCCAGACTTGTGGAGATTTGGATTTGGCAGCAGCGAAAGAGTTTCGTTCCACGATGGAACCGATTGTGAACGATGCGAACACAGAGCTTACCTTAGATCTGAAAGAGCTGACGTATATTGATAGCACAGGGATTGGAATCTTGATCTCGATATTGAAGATGCGTCATGAGCAGAAGTCAGCTTTCCGTATTGTAAATGTACCGACACATGTCCAAAAACTATTTGATATGACAGGTATTTCGAAATTTCTGACCCCACAAGCCTAACAAATGAACGATGAAAGGGACTGAATCAGAATTATGGAACACGCAAGAGAATGGAAGCGCGTTAAGTTATCATTGCCAGCACAAGCCGAATATGTGGAGTTGGCACGGTTGACTTTGTATGGTATCGCAAGCCGTATCGGATTCTCCTATGAGGATATAGAAGATATGAAGGTAGCGATTTCGGAAGCTTGCAATAATGCAGTGCTATATGCGTATGATTCGCAGGGTGGAGTCGTTGAAGTACTGTTTGAGGTTGCTGAGGATGAGATTGGGATCATCGTACAGGATGAGGGAGCGAGCTTTGATGCAGCAAGCAAGACCAGTGGGGTGGAAGGCTTGCATGACAAGCAGCTTGAAGATATTCAGGCCGGTGGTCTTGGATTTTATTTAATGCAGGCGTTGATGGATGAGGTTGAAGTGATGAGCGTCGATGGTCACGGCACCGTTGTGAAGATGAAGAAGCGCCTGCAGCGAAGCGGGGAACTTCTATGAGTGCTGTCCCTCAACAACATTCATCCGAGGAAGCAACACGGCTCATACATGAATATCAAGCTACAAATGATAATGAGATTGCAACGATACTCATTCAGAGATACGATCCCATGGTCAAGATGGCCGCAGGCAAGATTTCACGCAACCGTCCGGACTTGTATGAAGATTTGATGCAGGTCGGCAATATGGCATTGATCCGCTTATTGAAGCAATTCGATAGTTCGTTAGGTGTTCCGTTCGAAGCTTATGCGATGAAAAGTATGATTGGGCATATGAAGAACTTCTTGCGGGACAAGTCATGGTATATACAAGTTCCACGCCGGATTAAGGAAAAAGGTGCGCTCGTACAGCAGACCATTGATGAGCTGACAATGAAGCTTGAACGGTCGCCTAATGTAAATGAGATTGCGGAGAAGTTGGAATTGTCCGTCGAAGAAACTGTCGAAGTTCTAGCCGGTCGAGAGTGCTATCATTACGTCTCCTTAGATACCCCATTATCGCAGGATGAGAGTGCTGCGACATTGGGAGAGCTGATTCGCTCTGAAGCCGACGATTATGAATCGGTGGAACGCAAGATGGATCTGATGGAGGCTATGAAGGAACTCAAGCCGGAAGAACAAAATGTATTGGCACTTATATTTAATGAAGGATTATCACAGCGTTCGGCTGCGGATCGTCTCGGCATTTCTCAAATGAGCGTATCGCGCATCCAGCGGCGTGCAACGGAGAAACTTAAGAATATAATGACATCGAATAATTCTTCGTAGAAAAAATGAAGATGCTAGTCTGTATAGACAGCATCTTCATTTTGTGTCTGCTATGATAATTTGGATGCATTCTCATAAAAATTAGACACCGTTCACTATTCCTTCTTCAACTCGTCCGCAATTTCCTCTGCTACGTCTGCAGATGCTTCCTTCAGCTGATTTGCAGTGTTGGCTGTTGCTTCCTTTACGGTTGCAGCGAACTCCTTGGATGCTTCTTTCACGCTGCTAACGACTGCACCCGCTTTTGATCCAACCGTTTTTACGGTTTCAGCTGTGCGGGATCCAAGTTCTGTCGCCATTTCTTTTGTTTTGCCGCCTACTTGCTGTGCCTTATCGCTTATATCTGAGCGCAGCTCGCGTCCGGATTTCGGCGCAAGCAACAGAGCTGCCGCCGCTCCTATCGCGCCCCCAATGAGAAGTCCCTTTACAAATGTGTTGCAATCCATTTTTGCGTTATTGCATTCTGTGTTTTGACTCATACTAACCTCTCCTTTTGTGTGTAGTCGAATGTCTTACTAGAGGATTACACAATTTTAGGAGGTTTGAAACAGAGGCACCCATTATCTGTACCTATCGAGCGCTTCTCTTGCGGTCTCTCAGCCACTGCATCGCCATAATGGTAAACAGAAGCCAGATTGCACCTGCTGTGTATCCGCCCAGCACATCGGTTACGTAATGAACACCCAAATAAATGCGGCTAAGCCCGATGCATACAATAAGTAATACCGTAAGCACAAGCACATATCCGGCAGGCTTGCCCTGTTCTTTTAAGTGTACCCATATTAAATATCCAATCATGCCGAAGAAGGCAGTACTAACCATGGAGTGACCGCTTGGAAAGCTGTAGCCATTTTCAACGACCCAGTGTTCCCAGTCTGGTCTTGCCCGCTGGAAGCAGATCTTCAGGCCTTCATTGACCAAGGCGCCTCCCAGCGAGACAGTCAGAAGGCTTATGGCGTCCCATCTGCGCTTGTACACGAAGGCAAGGAGTACAATAAGTATGCCAGCCAACGGTACAACGACACGGCTAGATCCGATATGGGTGATCCATGTGACGACAGTTGTTAAGGTAGGGGAGGCTGCTTGGCGTACCGTATCCGTTACGTAGCGATCGAAGTCAGTCGTTTGATTCAGAAGAACACTTCTAGTGATAAAAAAGAAAACGATAGCCAAGATAAGTGTCGCGGCAGCTCCCCCCAGAAGATTTAGTGCGAACTTGCGTTTTGCTTCTGGCGTAACGCCCCGATATTGTTGTTTCACAGTTGTCAACACTTCTCCTTTAGGTGTATGTTTACATTACAAGATGTCCGCTGATGCTTCTTAAAGCACGAATTATGGACAAAAGGTAAATATGTAATATCAATAACATATTTCCATGCTTTGTTGCAACTGGAAGAAATGAAAGGAAGACGAACATGAATGAACGTCTAGTGGAGGAAACACGTAACGGCTGGCTAGAGTGCGAGCATCGCGGTGCAATCTGTGGTGTCGATCGCCATCTGCAGCCTCAATATGCGCTCGGAGATATATATACACCGATGTTCCTGCGTTCGGCTGGCAAGCCATTGCAGGCGATCCCTGTTGTTCGCAGTGGGACGCTTGAGCATTATGGGCTGCAAACTCGAGATTTAGCGTTGATGACAGCGTCTCATCGAGGAGAATCCATTCATATTGATACGATGGAACACATTATGCAGTGTGCGGGACTTGAAGAGAATCATTTGATTTGCTCGCCCTCTTTTCCATTGAACGAAGAAGTGAAAGAGCAGTATTTGCGCGATGGAGGAGAACGCCGGAGAGCGTATCATAATTGTGCTGGCAAGCATTTCGGCGTCCTTGCATGGAGCCATATGATGGGCTGGGATCTGGCGACTTATACGGAACCTGAACATCCCGCACAGCAAGAGATTACACGTACAATCGGCGAGATGGCAGGTGTTGATCCAGAACAGATGCATGCAGGTACAGATGGCTGTGGTTTCCCGGTGTATGCACTTCCGCTTCAAGGACTCGCAACGGCGTATGTGAAGATCGCCTGCCCAGAGCTTATTAAGGATGAACCGACTCGCCAGGCTGCAGAGCGCATTCGCAATGCAATGCAGGAGCATCCATTATTAGTTGGCGGTACGAATCGGGTTGACTCGCTGTTGATGGAAGATAAGAACATCATAGCCAAGGGCGGCTTCAAAGGGATATTTGCCTTCGGACTTCGTCATGAAGGTCTGGGCTTCGCCTTCAAGGTAGCGGATGGTTCAGATGAGGAATGGGCGCATATTGTTGCATCGATTCTCGAACAGATTGGTTATGAGGAGAAGTCGACAATTGAGCGTATTCGTCGCGTGTTCCCAGGCACAATTCGGAACGACAACGGCCGTGTGGTCGGTGAACAGAAGACGGTATTTCAGCTTCAAGCATTGAAGTGAGCGGTATGATGCGCAATTTCGTTGTAGTATGACATCATAGAAGAGGTGAGCTAATGAATCCCATACTCTTAGAGGTTATCGGTACGACAGTGCAAGAGGTGAAGGAAGCGGCGCTGCATGGAGCAGATCGCATTGAACTGATTACTGCATTTTCAGAAGGGGGACTAACCCCTAGTCTCGGGCTCGTTGAAGAGGCTATAGCTTCCGTAAGTATTCCGGTTAATGTGATGGTACGGCCGCATAGCCGTTCATTCGTGTATGATGCGGACGATCGAGCAACAATTGTGCGGGATATTCGCTTGTTACGTGAAACTGGAGCTAATGCTATTGTTTTTGGCGCGCTTACACCGGAAGGGAAGGTAGACGTTGATCTACTTGAGAGAGTGTTGGAGGCAGCCGGCGATTTGCCGCTGACCTTCCATCGCGCGATCGATAAGTCTGCCGATCTGCTACAAGCCTTGGATGTTCTGCTTGCTTACCCACAGGTGACTACTGTACTGACATCGGGCGGTCAGCCAAGCGCTCTGCAAGGCCTTGCGTGTATCCAGTCCATGGTGCGGCAGGCTGCTGGCTCGAATCTGGGGATTTTGGCTGGCAGTGGACTGACCGCGGAGACGGTGGTTGATTTCACAAGGGAAGCAGGAGTGAAGCAGGTTCATTTTGGATCGAATGTACGCATAGGCGGTCATGCCCTAGCACCAATTGACCCTGAACGTCTGCGGGCTTTGCGGTCGTCGCTCAATACAATTACGGTATAAATAAAAATAGCTCCCGAGCCGCTTTGCTTATGCACTGTGCGCTAGGAGCTATTTTTTGTTTGGTTGCAACTGGTGATGCGATTCGACAAAGTGTTAGGAACGGCGTAATTTGCCGAGCTCAGAGACAATCGCCTCTACTTCACTGATGCTGAAAGCAGGCTTGCTCATAATGATATCGTAAATATCCTTGATGTCGTCATATTGCTCTACGGAGAACGCAGAGGACTGCATCGCTGCTGCCGTAGCCATCTTCAATCTATCCTTGATCACATCAATCATCATTTCTACATTGGCTTGCGTTCTTTCATTGGAAACCATGGTTCTCCTCCTTAGACGCTATTGCGATAACGTCCTATTCAACATGTCCGTATTGTATCACGAAAGCAGTGGAAACAAAACGATATCCTCGCGTAATTCAATGTTCGTCTCCGAGGCATTTCTTATGCTTCCTTCCTTATTGTGCCTTGCTTGGCATCAGTGGAATTGTACAGTAGAATGTGAATCATGAAGCAGATTGAATCATGCAGCAGAATGAATTATGAAGTAGGATTGATCAAGAAGTACAAAGAACAGAAGGAGCTCTCCGCCCATGCAAGTCAACGGCAGTATGAATAAGGTATACGAACAGAGCGGCCAGAGAACGCGCTGCACGATAGATCGTCTCCAAGATTGGCTGCGGCAAGTCGCAGACAAGCATCAAGGTCAGGACGTTATGTTCATCTGCATCGGTACCGACCGATCCACAGGAGATGCGCTTGGACCCTTGGTTGGCACCCGACTTGCGCAGCATGGATTGCAGGTGGTAGGGACGATGGAAGAGCCTTGTGATGCCACGAATTTGCAATCCCGGTTATCTGCGCTGCGGGATCATGTTGTGACGGTTGCAATCGATGCTTGCCTCGGACATCCAGGCTCCGTAGGACAATATCTGGTCAGCCACTCCTCCTTACAGCCAGCAGAATCGGTCGGCTTAGCTATGCCAGCAGTGGGTCAATACAGCATTGCTTGTGTCGTGAATGTGAATGGCCCGAAGCCGTATTGGACATTGCAGACGACTTCCTTGCATCACGTCATGAAGATGGCGGACGACATAGCGGATGCTATCATCGAATCATTTCTTCCCGAGCCAAGCATAAATACCGAATAACCTCCATACAAATGATGTCGTGGGCCAAAAAAAGATGGAGCCGGATCGCCCTCCGCCTCCATCATTCGGGTTCATACAGATGTGCGTGTTAAGCTGTACCGATCCGTTCTGGGGGAACGGATCATTTTTTACTTTCCCGGTCCGTCAGCTTGATGATGAGCTGAACTAACCCGAGAATAAATGCACTCGTGGCAAAGAAAAGTTCGAACCCTTGCATATTGTTCACCCCCCCTCTATTCGAGATCGCAGATTACTGGTGCGGGCAATGCTTGGAGTTGGCTGCTGATTCAGGCATTTATGGGTAGTGTAATATACTATATATGTATGGATGTTTTTGGAATGAAAGAATGCTTTGGACAAGCTTTTTTGAAAATTTTGTGTAATGGTAATTAAAGGTGCATATTTCGGCAGGTTCTGCATAAAATGAAGGCTTGCGAATTTGAGAACGTACCAAAAGGAGAGAGGGATAAGCGATGACAAGAATACAGGTGGATGCTAACTTTACGATGAATGTAGAACAGCAAGGACAAGGCCCTGCTGTCATATTGCTTCATGGCTATTGTGGAAGTTCGAAATATTGGGAAGCGATAATGCCGATGCTGGCGCAGAACTATCGCGTTATTGCTCCAGATTTGCGAGGTCATGCCAAGTCAGATTCACCTGTAGGCGCATATACCATTGAACAAATGGCTGACGATGTGCTTGCGCTTGCCGATAAGCTCGAGCTATCGCAATTTGTGCTGCTTGGTCACTCTCTTGGTGGATATATTACGCTGTCGTTCGCTCAGCGCTATAGCGGCCGCTTGCATGGGTTCGGGATGATCCATTCCACGAGCTTGCCGGATACCGAAGAGGGCAAGCAGAATCGCTTGGCCGTTGTCGAGAAGCTGCGATCGCAAGGTATCGTTCCTGTTGTGGACGGATTAATCCCGAAGCTGTTCGCGCCACAGCATCTTGAAGAGCATGCCTTGCAGGTGAGCAGGGCAAAGGAGATTGGATACTGCACACCGCCGCAAGGAGCTGCTGGAGCAGCGCTTGCGATGAGAGAGCGACCTGATCGGACTTCGGTATTGCAAGCAACTGATTTACCCGTGCTGTTAGCAGCGGGAGAGCACGATCAGATTGTGACAGCAGATAAAGCCTTTACGGCGAGCGGGGACAATATTTCGCAGGTTACGATAGACAAGGCGGGTCATATGAGTATGATGGAGACGCCAGCGGCACTTGCGGATGCGCTGCACACCTATTTAGCGAATGTATTTCAGTAAGAGGCAGCAGAAGTGTTCTGATGTATTGAGGGACATAGATGATATGGATGACCACGTTTAGGGGAGCTTCACTTGAGGAAGCTCCCCTTTTTCGCTATACTTGACTTACTTTTTGGATGTCTGAATCCGAATATTATGTACATGAAGCGAGGCTTTGACATGAATGAGGCGTTTAAAGCACTTGCAGATCCGACCAGGCGACAGATTATATCCTTGTTGAAGGATAAGGATATGACGGCAGGAGACATCGCCGATCACTTTAATATGACGAAGCCAAGCATCTCTCATCATCTGAATGGGTTGAAGCAAGCGAAGCTCATTCTTGATGAGCGGCGAGGCCAGCATATATGGTACTCACTCAATACAACCGTATTGCAGGAGGCTCTCGGCTGGTTTCTTGATATCATTTCATACCAGGGGAAGCGAGGGAGGGATGATTAATGAAACTACTGGATCACAGTCTGGAGAGAAGGGCATTTCTTGTATTGTTTGTGTACAATGTGATTGTAGCTGGACTGATGTGGCTGGCATATCCGAAGCTTCCAAAGAGGATTGTATCCCATTTCAACTACTATGGCGCTCCTGACGGGACAATGGAGAAGACGATAGTTTTTATCATATTCTCTGCTATCTTAATACTGATCCCCGTACTTTTGCCGTTCGTTCGACGTGCAGATCCGCAGCAGGACAATTACAAGAAATTCGAATCCACATACATATGGTTCGGCTGGGCATTGTCTGTGTTCCTGCAAGCTATATTCGGCGTCGTGATCGGCTATCATTTAATTAACGGGTTTCCGGTGCAATCTCTGATATTAACTGCGCTCGGATTGTTGTGGATGTTCCTTGGCAACATGTTTGGACGTGTGCGGTTCAACTATTTTTTCGGTATCCGTACGCCGTGGACGCTTGCAGACGAACAGATATGGCGCAAAACGCATCGTTTGGCTGGCAAGGTGTGGCTTATATCGGGTTTACTAGCATGTGCTGGAGCTTGGCTGCTGCCCCTCCACTGGGGTGGATATATCGGTTTACTTGTAATAGCGGTATCGGTCTTTGTCCCCATGATTTATTCCTACCTTGTCTTTCAATCTAAAATACGGCCGAGGTGATGGTGTTGCACCAACGGGATTATTTACTCCGGTTAATTGAAGAGATGACTCGTATGTTTGGTCAAGCGCTTGGACTAAAGGAAAAGAAGAAGCGTGAGCAACTGATTGTCGAGTGGGATGAATTGTTGCAGCGCCGTTTCCGGATTAGCGGGGAGCTTGCTGACAAGCTTCCGGCAGAGGATATCATACGACTGTTCCAGACGGGAGAGCGGCTGCATGCAGATGAGATCCAAGCATTGGCGATTGTACTGTATGAGCGTGCTAAGTTGGAATGGGGACGAAGCAGGCATGATAATGAGTCGTCGCTGTTTGGCGCTGCCGAAGTACCGCGATATGGTGAGAGCATGATGGGAACTGACAATGACGAGACAATATATATTCTACGATTGATGAAGTCGTACGAGCTTTTGCTGGAAGCGACCTCGCAAGGTAGTGATCGGAGGCTGCTCCCAGTTCAAGACTCGATGGAAGCGATATATCAGGTAATCAAAGGCTATCATATTGATAATCGCTTAAGGGAGAGGATGTGGCGCTGGTTTGAGAAGGAGGGTCGTCTGGCTGAAGCGGAGGACTCTTTGTTCGAGTGGTTGAACAGTGCAGAGCGGCATCATCCTGAGCAGGCGGCAAGTCGATATACGCAGGCGTTGAAGTTCTATGAACGACTTGATGCAATGTCGGATGAGACGCTTCTAGAAGGCGGATTAAGCCGAGAAGAGGTCATCTCGGGCAGGGAAGACGTAAGTAAGAGTACAGCATGGCAAATGGAACGGTAGGAGTTATAAGCAGATGGAACAATTAACAGAGTTAGTTGAACGAGTGATTACAGAACAAATCTTAAGCAGTGCAGTGCTTAGCCAACTGCGGCGCAAGCCTGAGGAGGGCTACACCAAGGTGCTGCTCAAGCCGGTGCAGTTGCGCGGGCAGATTCAGATCCAGTTCGAGTATCATTGTGATAATAAGGTAACGCATGATAATATCCCGTTAACAGAAGCGGCCGCGAAGGTAATGTCTTTATTCGAAAGTACATTCAAGCAGGGATTGCTGCGGACAACAGAGGGCGATTATCAAGTGTTGATCAGCAAGAAATTCAAGGTAACGATTCGCAAGCAAGCGGCAGTCGTGCGCAAGGTTGAAGTGTCACATAACCGCAAGAAGCAATATGTGTTGAATGAGGGAATTCCGATTCCATTCTTGGTCGAACTAGGCATCATGGGTAAGGAAGGCAATGTGATTGCAGCGAAATATGATAAGTTCCGCCAAATCAATCGCTTTCTCGAAATGGTGGCGGATGTGCTGCCGCATCTGCCGAGCAATCGTACGGTTCGCATTATCGATTTTGGCTGCGGCAAATCGTATCTAACGTTCGCGCTGTATCATTTTCTGCATGTAGAATCCAAGCTCCCGGTTCACATTGTAGGGTTGGACTTGAAGCGGGACGTCATCGAACGGTGCGAGGCGCTTGCTAGGCGCCTTGATTATGACGGACTCTCCTTCCAAATGGGGGATATCGCCCAATATGAAGGTGCCGATGAGGTCGATATGGTGGTGACGCTGCACGCTTGTGATACCGCGACAGATGCAGCGCTAAACAAGGCTGTACGTTGGGGAGCTCAAGTTATCTTGTCGGTTCCATGCTGCCAGCATGAATTGAACCGTCAGGTGGAGCAGAGCGTGCTGGAGCCCTTGTTGAGACACGGAATATTGAAGGAACGTTTCAGTGCCTTGGCGACGGATGGACTGCGGGCGAAGTTGCTTGATTGCGTAGGATATCGTACACAATTGCTCGAATTTATTGATATAGAGCACACACCCAAGAATATTTTGATTCGTGCGGTTCGCGGTGAAGAACCTGCTGGGCAGGTAGAGAAGACTGACCCGCAAATGTGGAACGAATATGAGACGTTCAGACAGTTTTTGAACGCAGATCCGTACTTGGAGCATGCCCTGCAGGAGCTGTTGGAAGCTCGTGGCTGCAAGCGCACAGTATAAGTATCTAAGGCTAGAGCCCTCTCCGTTGTGTAGAGGGTTCTTTTTGATGTGGGGGATAGGCAGGCTTATAAGCTGACTTGGTTCTTAGTTATGATCCAACGAATATGGGCGGCTCTCGTTACATCGCATAATGTAGGGCCTGCTCCTTCTCTAGTGAGCTACATACATGAACTCCTTGGTCGAGCGACTCTATCCAGCAGTATGCTTCTCTTCAAATTCCCTCCGTTTTGGACGATATATAAAGGAAGGTAGTATGGAACAGGAACAGTAACAAATCAATGCCCATTAAAAGAATCTATAGCTGCATGGTTATAGAACAGGGCAAAGTGAGTTGTTGCAATAGAACAAGCAGGACGCCTATGTCTGGCTCGATCTTCATACAGCAAGAGCAAGATTAACGTGAATAGTGAAACGAAGCGAAGCGGAGCAAGGGGATAAACTGCGAACGAAGAACCTAGGAGGTTGAACGGTCAATGACGGGAGCTTATGTAACGGATGCTCCAGAGCATTTGTTAATGTCGCTTTTGCACAGTCGTACAGTGCTTGAGGGCGACAACTGCATTGCAACGGGAGTATTGTCTTATTTAGAAGGAGATGTCATGGAGGTAGAACTGCCAGAATTCGAGCGGTTTGAACTTGGAGAGGCGCTGAAGGTGACCATATATTCGCCGGTAGGCATATTTAATTTCCATACTCAGGCTGTGGCACGGCATGAAGGGTCGTTGATGCTTATTCATCCGCCGCATCAACAGCGTAAATTTACAGATCAACGCTTATTTCCGCGAATAGAGGTACGCAAGCATGGATACGTACTGCCTCCACGACCGGCGGAAGGAATGGCAATTACGCCGACGCCAATACCGATTCATATCGAAGATATTAGTTTGAATGGGATCGGTTTCAACATTAAGGGGAACTCTTCATTCGTGGAAGGAAGCGAATTAGAGGCTGAACTGCAGCTTGGATTTGCTGTTCCTTGCCGCTTAACGATTGCTCGTATGGCGAGTCGGGAAGACGATATCTTCTATGGAGCCAAGCTTCAGGTAACCAGTGATCCTGCACAACGGTCCCTGCGTGCATTTATTATGCGGGAACAGATTAAATCACATATTGATCGCAAATCAAAAAATTCAATAACAGCTCGCCCATAACATGCTAAAATAGCAATGTACTTCACCATTACATAGAATAGAAATGGTAGGAGAGAAAGGGAGGGAGGGAGCAGCTTGAAGCGCGCTTCTCGTCATGTAAGGAACTTATTAATCGGATGTCTTGGCATCGTGCTCCTATTAAGCGCCTTACCAACATCGACGTCAGCAGCTGGGCTAAATAATCGATACCCGACTAAGGTATTTGAGGTATTCACAGACGTTGCAATGAATCAGGAAGGGCGTCAGAAGATTAAGGCCGAGTTAATTCAGCCATCTGTTACGAATGTTACGTATCAGGAAGTGGTGAACATTGATCCTGCAATTGCCGAAGTAAAGGTAGATTTACCGAACGAAGAATACGTGGTGACGCCGCATAGTCCAGGATCGACTACGGTCGAGTTCAAATGGACCCAAGGGGATGGAACGGTGTTTCATCATAAGTTTGTCGTTGCGGTAGTCGACCCCTCACAGGGTAATACTATTCCTCGGATTAAAAAACCTGAACAGGAAAGTTATGTGCAGCTAGGATCTTCTGAAATCAATGATTTCCAAGATATATTTGAGAATGTAGATTGGAGATCTAACCTGCCGGTACCTTATAACGAGCTTCGATCCGGAAATGGCTTCAAGAACATAACACCTGTTAATCAGAAACGATATCTTTTCAGCGCTGAGGCTCAGTACGCAGTGGATACAAGATGGGTATTCAAAGTAACAACGAGAGATAATAACGGAGCAATTATGTCCGCTACATACTATAAGGACTATAAAATCAATCGATCGCCCAGCCTGAAAAATAATTTCGATCGAACGCTGCATTTGACTCCTGGCGGTGAAGCAAGTCTTGAGCTGTCAAGATATTTTGAGGATTTAGACAACGATGAATTATTCTATACTGCTGTCTCAGCTAATGGTCTGGTCTCATGCGAGATTAATGGGGATAAGCTGATGGTGCGTGCAAGAGCTGATTCCGCAGAGGGCATCGAGAAAATCACGATTACTGTGGATGATCAACGACAAGGTATTCCTGCGCATGGAACATTAAGCATGTACATCAGCAAACCGCGCGAAGTTGGCATTGCCGGTACTTATCCAGAAGTAGATAACGGCTTTGAAGTGATGCCAGCTGGCTCCGGTGAGTATTACATGGCTCCATTTGAACAGTATCTGCCTTCCTATGCAGAGCTCGAACAGAAGGTTGCATCAGGTAATGCTCGTAAGGGAGAACTGACAAGTGGGGGCAGCCTTACATTCATCATTGATCAACAAAAGGGCCAATCTAAAGGATTTGATGAAGGACAGTATGGTCTCTATCTGTTCGATGGAACGACGGTCACGCTGGAGCGAGCGATTGAATTGTCCGGCAAAGAGAAAGTCATTCGTGAATTGAAGGAGCTGGCTGCCGCAAGAGGCGAATCATCCTATCAGATTGTGGACGCCCAACAATGGCTGTTCACGAAGGGTGACAATAATTTCGTTCGCGCTAAGATCGTGATGGCGATTCTCGCAGAATAACAAGCAGTATCGTCAGAAGGTCAACCTAAGGGTTGGCCTTCTTTTTGATTGTCCATCATAATAGATATAGAATTGGTAGAATCGGGAAAGAAGGGGGAGTGCAGATGAAGGTGGATTTACAACAAGATGGCCATGGCAATTTTGTTGTTTTGTATGTTGGAATCGGGATAATCTTCGCTGTGCTTCTTGTTGCGTTATGGAAGCAGGGGCTGTTCTATGATCGCGATGTGGGAATGCTATCCCTCCTGCTCTGTGCAACTTCTGTATGTATGCTTGCCGCATGGAGGTGGGATGCACTCCTTCCATTGCCACTCATATATCCGCTTCCCCTGCTCATTGGCTACCTCATTAGCTGGGTGTTAGGGCCTGCAACCGTATATGGCACAGAGATGCAAATCCTAAGAACCGCGATGCTGCAAGCTTGGATTATACTGCTCGCCATTATGCTGCACAGAGGGGGGGGGCAGGCTAAGCGGCTCATTACAGGTTCAATCATGTTAGTCGGATTCCTAATCAGTGGCAGCGCTCTTGGCATGCTCTATGGATGGATACCGAATGAATCAGGTGTGATGGTGAGTCAGAATTCAGAATTGTCGGCGTTTGGATTTCGATTAGGTGGGGTTGTCCAATACCCGAATACGCTCGGTGTACTTGCCGGGGCATTCGCGTTACTGCACTTGAACGGCGCAGCCTGTGCGGCGGCTAAAGCTCGAAGCCAACGGAGTGGAAGTATTCATGTACGGGTAATCTCGACCAAATGGCTGTTTGCGGCTGTGCCGATTGTTCCCCATTTGGTCGTCCTTGGTCTTACCGAATCAAGGGGATCCTGGATCGTATTTGGTATCGTATTGCTGGTTGGAATCTGGAGCGCTCGCGGCTTTCGTGCGGAGTACGTGACGACGTTTTTGTGGTTCGGAGCATGGTCTTTCCTAGCGGCCGCGTGGAGTGCCTCGATGTGGCAGAGTGGGGATGGGTGGCTGCCGATGCCTGTTTGGTTCACTTGGATCGGTTCAATTGTACTGTTCAGCGGCGTAATGCTGAGTCTATCTCAGAACCGTTGGCTACGAAATGGGTTGATTCTCATCATACTTCCAATGCTTATGATAGCAGGCATTCACTTGCTGCCTACAGGGGCAAGCAGCCGGATTACGGATCATTATGCTACTGCAGGAGCGCGAACATTGTTCTATAAGGATGCAATTATTCTGTGGAAGGAACATCCTTGGTTCGGCGCAGGCGGAGATTCATGGCGGCAGCAGTTTGCACGCATTCAGAGCGAGCCGTATGTTGGCAAGGAAGTGCACAGCAGCGTGCTGGATATGCTGCTTGATGTAGGGCTGGTATTTACAATGCCTGCAATAGGGTTAGTATTAGCAGCATTGCTGCTAGCATGGCGTCGGCATGCCGGATTCGGATTGGCCGCAGCGATGCTGCTTGCACATAGTCTGATTGATTTCGACATGTCGTATGGGCTAGTGACGCTGCTGTTCGCAGTGCTGCTAACGCTGGGCTTGTACGATGAGAGCCTCAATCATGGCTCTCCAAGGATGCGCTTCGCGCTGTGGCAGGTGGGCACGAAGCGCGGGAAGCGTCTCGCGGCACTGCTGCTTGCCGCTCCGCTGGCGGCCGCAATCGTGCTCGCGTCGTGCCACCTCGTGGCACAACAGCTCGCCGCGGCTGCCAGCGCTGCTGCCGACAGGGCCACAGGCCCTGTCGGCATGGCCCGCGCGCATGCGCAGCAAGTGGCTGCGCTGCGCTGGGCGCCCGCGAACACGGCGCTTCGCATCGCCGTGAGCCGAACCTTGCCTCCGCAGGAGGCGCTTGCCCTTCTGAAGGAAGGGCTGCGCTACGAACGCGATGGCAAGGGGCTCTACCGTGCGCTCGCCTTGGCAAGTGCACGCCTTGGCCGCGCCGATGACGCCGCCGCTTGGTGGGAGGCGGCGGTTAGCAGCGACCGCTTCGATCGCGTGCTGCAGACCGAAGCCGTTGAGAAGCTGGCGCTTGCGGCGCACTACAGTGCAGATCGCCTTCAAGCGACCGCATATGCGAATGCAGCTGGCAAGATGTTCCGGCAATATGAAGCGGAGGCACATCATGTCCTTCTCATGCGCAATCCTGCGAACGGCAAGCATTTCGCTATGACGGAGGAAGCGAGGCGGGCTTACAGCTCGATCGTTTCGTTGATCACGAGGGGACAGTAGTTCATGGACGTTAACCAGCACTCGAGCGCTGGTCGCCTTCATTTGACGTCACCAGGATACCGGACTTTTCTCATGAAATTGAAGGTGAACTTTGAACATGCTGTGCCTGCCGGCACGCCGAAAGGGGCGGAATCTCGAGCAACTCAAGAAAACATCGGCCTCGTCGCAGATAATGCGAACAGAGGCCGATTTGAACTTTCCGCTGAATTAATATTCGCCACTCCAAGGCGGTACGATCAGATTAATTGCATCGTCCCGCAGCATCCGGTTGAAATCAGCGGTACGTACCTTCGCTGGAGCGAGTACGTCAATGTTGCCAGCACGATAAACAATATGAAAATGACATCCATAAGACGGAAAGTTGGCTTATTTTCAGGCTCCATACTGGAGTCTTTTGATCTGCATAAACCGCTACCCGGAAACCTCCTGCATTTCTTGCGGCTGCGTTGATTGGAACCTGGTCGGCCATAATACGTGCTGAAAACTCAGGCATATGACGCCAATGATGAAGACAACCGTTCCCAGCAAGAAAAACACCTTGCTCACACCCATTCCACGAATCAGTAAGCCTCCGATTAAAGGCGCACCTACCATCATCGTGCTGGCGGACATATTTTGAATGCCAAAGATCCGGCCTGTCATACCCTCAGGAGTTTCTTTCTGTAGGACATAATTATAAGTCACGATAGACAGCCCATTTCCAATACCGATCACAAGTCCCAAGACGATGCTCCACATTTCATGCGACTCCGCCCTTAAGAGTCCCATGCTTCCAAAAGCAGCTCCAATCAACGCGGCTCCTCCCCCGATACCAAGTCCATACCTCACTTTGCCAAGACGGTTCAGCAACAGGATGGTGATAAACGCTCCGACTCCTGTGGCAGCCACCATCCAGCCAAGCAGAGACTCGTTATGAGGGGCAATTTCCCGATACAACGTCGGAAACTGGAAATCGATCATCAGAATAATCAGCATAATGATCATATTCACGATAAAACTACTAAAAAGAATTCGGCGCTGCAGCAGCAATGCCCACCCTTGCTTCCATAATTGGGCGAAGCTCATCTTGGTCTCTGCGCCGTTTTCCGAGTCATCAGAATTCTCCCGATTCTCTGCTTTTGCATTTTCATCGATATGCCGCATTGTATATAGCAAGATGCAGGAGAAAAAGCGCGTGATGGCATTTACCAAAATACATAATTGCGGGGAGATCACCGTTAAAGCCACTGCGCCGAGCAGGGGCCCCGCGATTTTGGAAAATTGATTGACGAGCCCATTATACGAGGTTGCTTTGAGCAGTTGATCCTCCCGAACCACCTGGCGCGTCAACGCTTGATGCGCTGGAACGCGGAATACTCCCATTGCGGCGCGAAACGCAAGCAAAGGCAGCATCCAGTACATGCCGGGAACAAACAGCAGTAATATGGTGAGCAGCGTTTCTGCTGCATCGGCCAACAGCATGAGATTGACCTTCTTCCAGCGGTCGGCGATTACACCGGCGAAAGATCCGAACAGAATGCCCGGAAGAGCGATCATCACCGGAATCAAGGCGATCATAAACGGATCCGCATGCCAGCGGTATGCCACCAGAATCTCAATTGCAAAGACGTCGAACCATTCGCCGAAAGATGAGACGGCATAAGCCGAGTACATTTTAGTAAAAATCCGATTCTGCCAAATAGATACCTGGCGCCCGTTTGATACAGATGTGGTAGACATGCATATTTCCTCCGTTAAATTAGAATTACTCTCACTTTAACGAAGAAATATCAGGGGATTATCAGACAGAACCTAAAATCCGCTCAATCATCTGTTCTATGGGCTGTTTATATGCCTCCAGCTTATACCCCCGTTCAAATTCATCATATCGAGTCTGGAAGGTCTGCAGCAGTTTGGGATCGTGATACGACGTTTTCAAAAAATGGAGCGTACCAATGATCAACCGAGCGAGCAGCGGTACATGATGCGCCGTTTCGCCGGCCTCAAGGCCATATTCGAATGCAGCTGCTGCTTCCTGGGGGCGGCCTTGATGCAGCATCAATTTCCCTCTTAAACCATGGTAGGCGCTGATTTCCCGCAAATAAGGAGCTTCAGCCAGCATGTCTTCGATCTGCCTAGAGCACCGCTCCGCCTCCTGGATACTGCCTGCGACCAAATGAATATGCATTTCCGACATGGCAATATGAACCTTGAAGGTATCCAGCTTACCTTGCTCCTTTTCAATGATCCGATAAGCTTCTTGCACTCGCTGCAGATCTTCTTCAACACGACCGTTATCTGCATAAAGACCGAGGATATTTAACACTTTCAGCTCACGATGCATCTCAAACGGCAAAATACCCGATTCTATTGTCCGTTCAAAGTAATCCAGACTTTTCGCCGGTTCCATGTAAAAAGAGTAGTAAAATATCAGCAGCCAATATAATTTATCAGGGTTCTCCGCACTGCTTTCCAGAAACCAGTCCAGATCTGCCCGCACAAACCTCAGAAACATTTGATGGGAAGGACTGATATTCACGCCAAGAAGCTCTTGCTGATTGACAAGGGCTAACATCGATTGGCTTTGCCCTAACATGAGATAGGTGTCCAACAACTGCCCGATTTGCTTCTGCAATCCACTGTCCGTCAGCGACGGAACCGCAAGTCCCAGCGTTTCTTTTATTGTGAGGCTGTAGCCAAGCCCCCGCACGGTGATCAGCTGAAATTTTCCGCTCCATGGTTTCATTCTTTTTCGGAGCCGATACACATGATCATCTACCGTTCGCTCGCCCGGATATTCCATTGGCCATACCTGATCCAGCAGCTGCTCCCGGCTAAAGACCTTGCCGCGATTTCGGTACAGAAATTCGAGCAGCGCGTATTCTTTCGCAAGCAAGTTGATTGTCTCAGCCTGAAAGCTGACAGAATAATCACGAGGTTCAAACGCAAGCCCGGCCACCATAATCAGCATCCTCAGTATTCCTTGTCGTAATCGACAATGCTGCGAGCAGGACGTCCCTGTGCGATATAGGCCTTGAGATTCTCGATAAACAGCTTCGTAGCTCGTTCCTTCAATTGATCGGTATTGCCTCCAATATGAGGAGTCATGATGACATTGTCCATGGACCATAACGGATGATCCTCAGGCAATGGCTCAATGTCGAACACATCGAGGCCAGCGCCTGCGAGGTGACCGCTGTTCAAGGCGCCGATAAGAGCATCCGTCTTCACCGATGCACCGCGTCCAACGTTGATAAACAGTGCCCCTTGCTTCATGGCAGCGAACCTATTTTCATCATATAAGTTTATCGTCTGAGATGTCTTTGGCAGTATGTTGACGACTACGTCGCATTCAGATAGAACTTCATTCAGCTGCTCGAACGTGTACAAGCCGTCGACATAATCAGTCGGTTGAACGGAGCGGCGTACGCCTAGAACACGCATCCCGAACGCCTTGGCAATTCGTGCAACCTCAGCCCCGATTTGACCGATGCCGATAATCCCCATGGTCTTGCCCAGCAGTTCCGTATAATTCCCTTTACTGTCCCATACGTGTCGATCTTGGTTGCGAATCGCTTGTGGCAGATTGCGAGTGAAGCCGAGCAGCATCGCGAATACCGTCTCCATCATCGGGACGGGATGCACACCCCCCGCCGTAGTCAACATTACATCGTGCTTGCGGAGTGTATCCATCGGAACATAATCGGCACCAGCCGTCCAAAGCTGTATCCAGCGAAGCGGGGAATCATCATGGAGGCATTCCTCGATGATAGCAGGCGACCAACCGAAAATAACTTCAGCTTGTCGGAATATGTCTCGATCGAGCTCCTTAGCTCGTCCAGCAATGACATTGTATTCGGGAGCAGCGAGGCGAATGCCCTCTAGAAATTCTGGCGGCAAAGCTAGTGCACATACGATATTTTTCAAGATGAGGTCCTCCTTAGCGTCCATTTTCTAACATCATAACTCGAATCCGATTGGTGCGTCTATGAGTGCTCCGTAGGTTGCTGGACATTAGAAATAGGCTGAACGGATGGTAACCCGACAGCCTGCATGAGCGATTATAGCAGTTAGCCTCCGAATGCTTGCCGGAAACTGGAGGATAATTTCGCTTGATCAACATTCCACAGTGCGGCAAGCTCTTCGCAGACGGTCTCGTCCCACCAATCGGACAGCTTCTTGCGGTTGGCACCGTTCTCGTGAATCCAGATCAAGTTCTCAATCACTTTACGATAGTATAGTTCTTCTCCTTGTTTGACGAGATCTTCGGGAATCCAGACGTTCATCCGCTTAATGGTTCGATACAACTCATTGTTGCAAGCACGGCGAATTCTTCTGGCTGTGGGGAGAGGCCTTGTATGAGGCTCCTTCGGGGCTTTCAATGGATGACGACTCCTTTCCTGCATATATGTTCATCATATGCAGGCATCCTACCCAGGTTCCTTGTGGCCACGCGCTATTTCGAATCGATTACGATATACCCTACCATAGGGCCTTCATGCTGCATATCCGGATGGGTTAAGCAGACGATGCGATGAATGCCTTCTTTGGCAGTAAAGGTGATGACGGTTTCTTTGTCTTTCTCGATGCTGCCTTTTACATTCATGCTCTCGATTTCGAAATCATGCTTTTTGCCGTTAATTCCGCGAATACGAAGCTCTACTCGCTCACCGGCTTTGGCATGAACGGTACCCGGAATAAATTGATACACTTCGATTTCTTTCCCATTATCCAGTTTGGACTTAACCTCTCCTGTTACCATGTGGAGAATTCGAGTCGATTGAGGTGCTGCCTCAACTGCCCGTTCCGACCGCACGGTTTCATAGCGCCAGAACGCTGCAGCTACTAATATGGCGGAGAAGACGATTGCACCAATTCGCAATTGTTTGCGAGAGACAATCCAAAAACGTGTCAAATTGTGAAACCTCCTTTGCCCAATTGAGTATCACTTATTAGTGCTTGCTCATAACATTTCATTTGCAGACAGCCATTACTAGAGAAGATATAAGGTACAAGCTTGTGCTTAGTCCAAGTGTATGCATGGCCAGGGTAGCGCATGACTTGTGTTATCCCAGGGGGTAAGGAGGCATCAAGATCGAACAAGCCGAAGTCATGATTGGAGTCATGGCGATCCATATGTTAGAATAAGCTGGGAATTAAAAAGGGAGAGAGACGAGCTATGGCATGGATACATGATATGATCAATATGCTGCTTCATTGGGTGCAGCAGCTTGGGGAATGGGGAATAATGCTGGGGCTCATGATTGAAGTCATTCCGAGTGAAATCGTGTTAGCCTACGGCGGATATTTGGTATCGATTGGCAAGGTCAGTTTTATCGCTGCGATTATTTTCGGCACAATTGGTGGTGTCTTTGCGCAACTCATCGTATATGCAATCGGCAGATATGGCGGGCGGCCCTTCTTGGAAAAGTTCGGGAAGTACATCCTGATACGCAAGCACCATATTGAGAAGTCGGAAGAGTGGTTCCAGAAGTATGGAACAGGCGTAATCTTCTCTGCACGATTCGTTCCGGTTGTCCGTCACGCGATTTCCATACCAGCAGGAATATCCAAGATGCCGGTAGGAAAATTTACGCTTCTGACAACGCTGGCTGTAATCCCATGGACCATCCTATTTGTTTATTTAGGGTACGCGCTTGGAGATCAGTGGGAACATATTAATGAGAAGGCGGCACCTTATGTTCAGCCATTTATTTTGGTTGCACTTGCTGGCCTTACCCTATATTTTGTTATCAAATATATGAAATCCAAGCGAAGAGAGGGGAACCCGAAATGAGCAAACATGTAGCGAATGTGATAGGTCAAGGAATTTCACCACAAGCATTTATCGACTCCATGCAGAAGAACAAGGAAGCCTTCATTTCCTGGTATGATCAATTTGCTTGGTCCAGTGAAGAAGAGAAGGAGTTTTTCGAATCGCTTCAATATCGGGACGATATCCGCTGCTTAATCTTGGCGGCAGATTGGTGTGGAGATGTGGTACGTAATGTACCTGTTGTGTTCCGCGCTTTGGAAGCAGCAAGCATTGACACGGAAGTCTTAATTATGGAACAGTTCCCTGAGGTTATGGATCAATTCCTGACGATGGGCGGACGCTCCGTTCCAATCGTCATCTTCGCTGATACGGGCGGTTATGTTCTCGGTCAATGGGGACCTCGACCAAGTGACGTACAGGCACATATGATCCGATTCAAGGAAGAGAACCCGGATCGTGAAGCTCCGAATTATCAAGATAATTTGAAAGTAGTCAGACAGCGTATTCTCGAACAATACGGCGAGGGAACGGGTTATCATGCTCGAATTACGTCTGAATTGAGAGACCTGCTGTCGGGCTTTTAATATAGCAAGGAGCTGACAAGACATTGTTTACGATTCAAAGTTTCAATTTAGGTCCTGTCCAAACAAACGCCTATCTATTGACAAATGAAGATACGAAAGAAGCGGTTGTCATTGATCCGGGCATGAATCCAGATCGGTTGCTGCAAGCGCTCGATGGACTAAACGTTAAGGCAATATTGTTGACACATGCGCATTTCGATCACATTGGCGGTGTGGATCTTGTGCGTAAGGCACATCCGTGCCCGGTGTACATTCATGAGCTTGAGGCGGAATGGCTGACAACACCGGAACTTAATGGCTCGACCATGTGGCCGCAAATGTCCCCGCCAATGTCCATGAAGCCAGCGGAACATTTGCTGCAAGATGGGGATGCACTGGAGCTGATCGGTTATTCCTTCTACGTCATGCATACACCTGGTCATTCGCCGGGCAGTGTGAGCTTCCTGTATGATAAGCACTTGTTCGCAGGTGACGTTCTTTTCCGGGAAAGTGTGGGGAGAACAGACTTGAGAGACGGCAGCATGAAGACACTAGTGAACTCTATTCATAAGAAGCTGTTCACACTAAGCGACGAAGTGACGGTATATCCCGGACATGGTCCGACTACAACAATTGGATACGAGAAGAAGCACAACCCATTTGTCTAATACGATTTTGCAGTACATAAGCGCTGGGCAATCCTGATTCCCAATCAAGGAGGCCCGGTGCTTTTTTTATTAGCTGGCAGGTTTCGACTACCGCAACCGTTATGTACAGAGGTGATGTATTGATTCTTATCAGAAGGTCAAGGGTTTGTGAAGGAGCATGGCACTGTAAGGACGTCAGAAAATACACCATCAATCAGAACAGGCAAAGGAAGTTTGATATTTAGCGTATAGAAAAAAGGAGCGGGACATGTCATGGAAAAAGTTTGTCAAACGGATAGGCCAACTTCATCGCGCAAAAAAGTCATGCTTACGCTACTGACGATGACGCTTGCGCTGGGGACTTTGGCTTCTTCCTTCATTCAGTCGGGGACTGCTTATGGAGCCGAAGGAACTGTATCGATAAGGGGAGAAGTCCAATCTAATACGGATCAGATTGCAGTATGGAAAGCCTGGATCAAGCAACATGCTCAAGAGTTTACGTCCATACAGCCCGAGAAGCTTGTGAACGGCAGCATTCCAAAGCAGAATTTTGATGATCTGGATAAACTCAAGACTTTATTGCAGGATAAGCGGATCGTGTATCTTGGAGAAAGTACTCACTCAACTGCAGAGTTCAGCCTAGCAAAAACAAGACTTATTCAGTATCTTCATCAAGAACTGGGATATAGTAGGGTTGCTTTTGAAAGTGCTCTTAGTGATGCGGCTATGGCTCAAGGGCGAATGAATAGCCGGACACCGCAGGATACACTAAGCCAAGCGCTTAATGGTGTCTATATAACGGAGGAAGTCCTACAATTATTTGAATACATAAAGAGCACCCAGGGAAGCAGTACGCCGCTCCGTCTTACCGGATTTGATATGAAAATGGATGTTATATTGGAGCCTAATGCAACTTGGATACAAGGTCAAGCGTTGAGGGCGAAATTGCTCAAGGCTGAACAAGATATTAAAGAATGGATGATCGGTAAGCGAGATTTAGCATCTTTTCAAAAAGCAAAGCCTGAACTTATCGCTTTATACCAGCGTTTGAATGAGGAACTGCCTAAATATAAAGACTTCATGCAAAAAGATTATCCAAACGAACCTCAAATCTATCAGCTAATCAAACGAGCCATTGAGGTTCGTTTGAAGGCTTTGAATGAATACTATGAGCAGTATATTGATTACTTACAGAAGGTATTAAGCGGCTCCATTGGAATAGATACAGCATTCCTTCAATGGCGGGATAAACAAATGGCAGACAATCTTGTATGGCTTGCCACAGAGGTTTATCCGAATGAGAAATTGATAGTATGGGCTCATAATACTCATATCGGGAAAGCCACACATGAATTATATGAGGGTGAAGTGGGTCAGTTGAAATATGTAGGGGAACTGATGCCTAAGGAACTACAAGCACAAAGCTATGTAATTGGCTTATACATGGCGAGCGGCGAAATATTTGATTGGTTCAATAATGGGATTCATAAAGTTCTACCATTGTTGCCGGGTTCGATTGAAGATATTTTGTCTTCTTCGGGTAAACCATACACGTTTATGGACATTCGGTATTCGCCTCCTGTAGTCGGAAACGAATGGATGTCGCGGCCGACCAAATCGTACGAAGAAGGACGTGCAGAACATCTCCTTGTTCCGAAGAACAATTATGATGGACTCATCCTCATTGATAAAGTACAGATACCGCACTTTTTAAAATAGAGATGAGCGCATTTGTATGAATGAAAACTGTTGCCTCTTAACATTCTCCCAGCCATGAACAGACAAACCCATATATCCATTTTGCTAGCCAAACCTCGCTCGTGATATGATCAGGGAAGTATACAGCAACGATGGGACTGCCTACTACTATGTATCGCAGTCCTTTTTTTTTACATAACAGATACAAGTGCAAATAAAACGGCAGATATCATTTCCTAATACGAGGAGGAGTCAATTGATGCATTCCGAACAGCGAATAGATGCAGCAATTATCGAAGAGCATCGCAATCGAATCGCTCGCCTGCAGCAGAAGATGGAGCTTGCTGGTATCGATTTGTACTTAGTTACACACAACGTGGATATATATTACTTAACCGGCTCCATGCAGACCGGCTATGTGCTCGTACCGAGATGCGGCGAACCTGTTTATTTGGTGAAACGCAGCTATCTGCGTGCGCAGAAGGAGTCGATCGTTCGCGTTGCTCCGCTCGGTTCATTCCGTCAGCTTGGTGAGACGATCCGCTCTTACTATGCGGAGTTGTTCCAAGTTAAGGAAGCTGTCGTCATTGCTACAGAGTTCGATGTTCTACCTGTTCAGCAGTATGAGAGATTGAGAACAGTCATTCCAGATGCGAATTGGACAGACGGATCGATCCTATTCCGGGAACTGAGAATGATTAAGTCCTCTGATGAACTGGATCGCATTCGGGTTGCCGCAGCTGCTGCACATAAGGTGCTTGCTGATGCTGCAGATTACATCCAGCCGGGAATGACAGAACTAGAACTCATTGCGTACATTGAACGAGAATTCCGACTGCAGGGTCATGTTGGAATGATCCGAATGCGCGGCTTCAATCAGGAACTAATAACTGGCATGGTGGCATCAGGAAGTGCAGGCGCAGAACCGACTTACTTCGACGGTCCCGCTGGAGGGCTTGGACTGACACCTGCAAGTCCACAAGGATCTAGCCGTAAGGCGATTGAAGTGAATGAACCTATTCTGATCGATTTCGGCTGCTGCATCGATGGATATGTAATTGATCAGACCCGAACCCTTGTCATTGGGGAACTGGACGATGAACTCCAGCGTGCTTATGATGCTTCGGAAGCGATATTGCGTGCAACTGAGGAACACTTGAAGCCGGGAACGGTATGCGAGACATTGTACGAAGACGCGATTGATATGGCGAAATCGTATGGATTGCAAGAGCATTTTATGGGGTATGGTGAGGATCAAGTCAAGTTTCTTGGACATGGAATAGGTATGGAAATTGATGAATGGCCTGTATTGGCCCGCGGGTTCAAGCAGCCGCTTCAGGAGGGGATGGTAATTGCTATCGAACCTAAATTCACTTTCCCGGGACGCGGTGTCGTAGGTATAGAGAATACATACCTGATTACTGCTGATGGATATGAGAAGCTAACGACTGCGGAGGAAGGATTGCGAATCATTTCTTTGTGAACATAGACAATAGCTAGAGTCGGATGTACAGCTTTTATCGTATGCAGTATAGAGAGGCTTCTTTTTGTGACCAATTGCGATACTCGTACGTATACATTTACAGGAACCATAAATTCTAGTACCATATAGAATACATCTAACGGATGGGAGGCATGGACAATGCTGCCTTTGGGAGAGAAAGTAGTCATTGTTGCCGACCGTTTCGAACAACATTTGCCTATCGGGGAATACGGCTATATTATTGCCTATGACCGCAATGCAGACAACGCATTCGACTATGTCATCCGAGTTCCGAGAGCAAACCGCAACTTTTTCGTGCCAGCATCCGATGTCGATCAAGAGGAACGGTTGCTGCAGCAGGAAGCGGACCGCATCGAACGGGAAGCACTTATCGATTATGCACTGGCGACCCATAATGAATCATTATTCCGTCGAATTATGAACGCAGACGCAGAGCCTGATAGCGAAGAGAGCGAACAGGACGGAGCAATGTCACAAGAAGAGTTCATTCGCCAAGTGAATTTAAGAGCTTGGATTTAAAGAAGACGCCGATCACCGGTCATTCCGGTGCTTCGGTGTTTTTTTGCATCCATTACTTTATCAGAATGACGCGTTGAGTTGATTCCGCTTCTAAGCTATAATAAGGGGATGAATTTGGCCTTGATGGCGCAAGGAGGAACAGGCTGCCGATGAGCATTCACGTACAAGACGTCGAGCACGTTGCTAAGTTGGCAAGACTCGACTTGAGCAATGAAGAGAAAGAGCGTTACACGGAACAGCTGAACGCGATTTTAAAATATGCAGAAAAATTAAATGAATTGAATACCGATGACGTCACGCCAACGACTCATGTTCTACCTATACGGAACGTGATGCGTGAGGATGAAGCGCGTCCTTCACTGCCGATAGAGAAGGTAATGGCTAACGCACCGGAAGAAGAAGATGGTCAGTTCAAAGTACCGGCCGTTCTGGAATAAAGCGAATAAGGGAGGATGCCCGCATTGACACCACTTGAGATGTCATTAACGGAAGCAAGACAAGCAATACAAGAGCGCAAGCTCTCCGTCTCTGAATTGGTGGACGCGTCATTCCGACGCATTGCCAGCACGGATGAGCAAGTGCAAGCATTTCTTACTATGAATGAAGAGGGTGCCCGTAACGAGGCAGCCGCAATCGACAAGCGCATCTCGGCAGGAGAACAGATCGGCTTGTTGGCTGGTATCCCTGCAGGGGTTAAGGATAACATCGTAACGGAAGGAATGCGCACAACATGTGCAAGTAAATTCCTTGATAATTTCGTACCTGTATATGACGGTACGGTATCCCGCAAGTTGAAGGAAGCGGGTGCCATTACAATTGGTAAGCTGAACATGGACGAATTCGCAATGGGCGGATCCAATGAGAACTCTGCTTATCGCACGACTCGCAACCCGTGGGATTTGGAACGTGTTCCGGGCGGATCTAGCGGTGGTTCCGCGGCTTCCGTAGCAGCTGGACAAGTTGCATTCGCGCTAGGCTCTGATACAGGCGGATCAATCCGTCAGCCAGCTTCCTATTGTGGAGTCGTTGGCTTGAAGCCGACATACGGTCTCGTTTCTCGCTTCGGCTTGGTTGCATTCGCATCTTCATTGGATCAAATCGGTCCAATTACGAGAAATGTGGAAGATGCAGCCCTCGTGCTCCAAGCGATTGCAGGCCACGATAAGATGGATTCCACTTCGGCGAAGGTAGAAATTCCGGATTATGCAGCACAGCTGACAGGCGATGTGGCTGGTCTGCGCATTGGCGTGCCTTCTGAATATATTGGACAAGGTGTCGATCCGAAGGTGAAGGAAGCTGTGCTCGCTGCCTTGAAAGTATTCGAGGATATGGGTGCGACATGGGAAGAAGTATCGATGCCGCATACCGAATATGCAGTAGCGACCTACTACCTGCTTGCTTCCTCGGAAGCTTCTTCCAACTTGGCGCGCTTCGATGGAGTTCGCTACGGAGTGCGTGCGGACAACCCTGACAATCTGCTGGATCTGTATCATCGTTCTCGCAGTGAAGGCTTTGGACAAGAAGTGAAGCGCCGCATTATGCTGGGTACGTATGCACTAAGCTCAGGCTACTATGATGCCTATTACTTGAAGGCGCAGAAAGTCCGCACTTTGATTAAGCGTGACTTTGACGAAGCATTTAACAAGTTCGATATTTTGCTCGGGCCGACAGCACCGACTACGGCATTCCGTATCGGCGAGCAAATTAATGATCCATTAGCGATGTATTTGAATGATATATTGACGATTCCGGTCAGCTTGGCTGGCGTTCCAGCAATTAGCGTACCATGCGGGTTGGCAAATGGATTGCCGGTTGGCTTGCAATTGATTGGCAAGGCGTTCGACGAAGCGACTGTGCTTCGTGCAGCCCATGCGTTCGAACAACGCACGGAGTTCCATAAGCTGCGTCCGCAGTTGTAATTGAGGAGGCTTACGACATGCCAAGTACGAAATATGAAACGGTCATTGGCTTGGAAGTGCACGTTGAGCTGCACACCAACTCGAAAATCTTTTGCGGTTGCTCTACCGAATTCGGAGCACCGCCTAATACGCATACTTGCCCGATTTGCTTAGGGCATCCCGGCGTACTGCCGGTATTAAACCACCAAGCGGTAGAATATGCAATGAAGGCTGCTATGGCGTTGAACTGTGAAATTGCTCCGGTAAGCAAGTTTGACCGGAAAAACTATTTCTACCCAGACTCTCCGAAAGCATATCAAATCTCTCAGAACGATCAGCCAATTGGGCAGAACGGCTGGATTGATATTGAAGTGAACGGAGAAACGAAGCGGATCGGCATTAACCGACTGCACTTGGAAGAAGATGCAGGCAAGCTAACGCACGTAGATGGCGGTTATGCTTCTCTCGTCGATTTCAACCGTGTCGGCACTCCGCTCGTAGAGATTGTATCTGAACCCGAGCTTCATTCACCAGAAGAAGCGAAGGCTTATTTGGAAAAGCTGAAGGCAATTATGCAATATTGCGACGTATCCGATGTGAAGATGGAGGAAGGCTCCCTTCGCTGTGATGCGAACATCAGCATACGCCCGATTGGCCAGAAAGAACTGGGTACGAGGGCAGAATTGAAAAATATGAACTCCTTCCGCGGCGTTCAACGTGGTCTTGAATATGAAGAGGAGCGCCAAGCTGACATCCTGGATGAAGGCGGTAAGGTTGTTCAGGAAACTCGCCGCTGGGATGAAGCGCAAGGGCGTACGCTCACGATGCGCAGCAAGGAAGAGGCGCATGACTATCGCTACTTCCCGGATCCAGATCTCGTTACACTCATTATTGATGACGAGTGGAGAGAGAGTGTGCGGGCATCGATTCCAGAATTGCCGGATGCACGTAAAGCTCGCTACACGAGCGAATATGGCTTGACGAGCTACGATGCAGAAGTCATTACGGCATCGAAGAAGCTGGCTGACCTGTTCGAGGAGAGTCTTCAATATACGAAGGATGCCAAGGCAGTAGCCAACTGGATTATGGGTGACTTACTCGGATACTTGAACGCGAATGGCCTTGAAGCGGATGCTTCAAAAGTTACTGGCCAAGGCTTGGGCGAAATGATCGGCTTGATTGAGAAAGGCACGATCAGTTCCAAAATCGCCAAGACGGTCTTCAAAGAGATGCTGGAGACGGGCAAAGCTCCCCAGGCTATTGTTGAAGAGAAGGGACTTGTCCAAATTAGTGATGAAGGCGCCATTAAATCTGTCGTCGAGCAAGTAATCGCAAACAACCCACAATCGGTTGAAGATTACCGTGCCGGCAAACAGAAGGCGATTGGATTCCTCGTGGGACAAGTAATGAAGGAGACGAAGGGTAAGGCCAACCCGGGTCTTGTGAACGAATTGCTTGTTCAGTGCTTGAGCGAGCTGTAAATGTAAGCTATAGATAAAAAATGAAGAATCGATTAGGGCTCCGTAGGACGGATGGGTAACATATCTGAACGTTGGAGCCAGGCATGGAAGCGGAGTGAATCTCCGCTTTTCGTGTAGATTCAAGTTATTTTCATGTAGTCGTATACTCTGTTATTCCGAAAGGGTAGTGAAAGACATGATACGTCAGTTGGATATGAATGATGTTGCAACATTGGATCAACTCTGGAACCTGCAACAGGCGGCATACCGGATTGAAGCAGACATGATTGGCTTTGACAAGATCCCCCCTCTGATGGAAACGGTAGAAGACCTGCATAATACCACGGAAACATTCTATGGCTGGTGGGATGAGAATCAGTTGGCTGGAGCGGTATCCATCGAAATGACAGGGCCTGTAATTATGGAGATTTGCAGATTGATGGTTCGGCCGGATTATTTTCGGAGAGGGATCGGTGCAAGTTTGTTAGGTCATGTACTGCATATGCCAGATGTTCATACGCACCGTATTGCAACGGGAGCTCGCAATCTTCCTGCGCTGACACTGTATGAACGCGAAGGCTTTCGATATGTGCGCGACGAGGAGATTGCGCCGGGCATATCGCTGCGTCACCTGGAAAGAAGGAGGTAGTCGGATATGGAATTGCTCGCGGAGATACCTGCAAATAGTCCGTGGGTAATTGATGATTTTTCATTAACGCTTAGATTGCTGCTTGCGATGCTGCTTGGTGGCTTGATTGGATTGGAGCGAGAACAAGCGAATCATCCAGCGGGGCTGCGAACACATATATTAGTTTGCGTTGGTTCGGCACTTATCATGCTGTTGTCCATTTATGGCTTCTCCAGCTTCGTGTACGAAGGAAATGTCCGTGTGGATCCTGCTCGTCTCGCTACAGCAGTAATTACAGGCATTGGTTTTCTTGGCGCAGGTACAATTATTTTTACAGGCAAATCAATCGCAGGACTTACGACAGCGGCCTCTTTATGGGTCGTTGCGGCGATTGGACTGGCAGTAGGTGCTGGATTCCAATATGCAGCTGTGGTGACGACAATCCTAGTTATCGTGATTTTGTTCGGATTCAACAAGGTAGAACAGCGTTACTTCGGTGGCAAGCGCACTCGCGTTTTAACATTAGATGCGGATTCTACTTCTGAATTTCTTCATGAGCTCCATGTCTTCATGGAAACCCATGATGTTACCGTCAAGAAGATGATGTTCCAACGCTTATTGAATCAACCTGGCGATCCGATGGTGGAGAAGCGGGCAGAATTGCAGCTCGTTCTTGGCGTCCCCAAACAGTTCGACATGTTCGTATTTGTAGAGCAACTCGAGCGAGTGCAAGGGGTTCGCACTGTTACCTTAGAGTAAGAGTCCAAAGCGATCCTAGACTAAAGTCGGTGAAACCTTCCTAGACTCAGGAAGGTTTCTTTCATTTCTGTATCCAACGTACAATGAATATAAGCTTAATACGTACGGTAGAGCGAATTCGCACAATGAATTTTGCTGGGTAGAGAAGGGAAGAGACTATGGTGTATCGTAAGACAACTCAATTTTCGGATGAACTGATCGTCAGTCAAGTGCAGCAAGGTAACGAGGAAGCAATGCGTATTTTAGTGGAAAGACACCGTCCATTTGTGATAACGTGTATTTGTCAGACGGTACAAGATCGTTATTTGGCGGAAGATATCGCCCAAGAGGTATTCGTGAAGGCGTATCGCCATATTCATTCATTTCGGGGTGACTCGAAATTTACGACATGGCTGTATCGGCTAACGAAGAACCAGATGATTGATATATTGCGCAAAAAACGGAAAGAAGGCCGGGTAGAACGGCTTGAGCCGCACCATATTGCATCCTTTCAGCTTCATGATGTTGCTGATATGCCGGAAGAACGCGTGATGAAGAAGGAAAAATGTGAAGAGGTTCACCAAGCACTTCGGGCATTGCCAGAGAAATATCGTATGGTCATGGAGTTGTACCACATGCGCCAGCGAACATACGCAGAAATTGCGCAGATGCTCAAGATGCCAGTTAGAACGGTTGAAACTAGATTATATCGTGCTAAGATGCTGTTTAAGCGAGCGTGGCAGGAACATGCCGGATTAGGAGCTATGTAAGGAGGGAAGGACTTGGCTGATAGAAAAGATGATCAATTACATGAACCTCACAATCAAGGATTTCGTGAGCAGTCTGCTAATAAGGAGCAGGATGAGCATTTTTTGCGTAAGCGTCTGGAACAATTAGCGCGGAGAGAACGCATGTCTCATGCTCATGAGAATCATCAAGGATATGGCCCAGGCCCAGGAGCGCCCATACCACCGCCTCCGATGTATGGAGCAATGCCGCAGAAGAAGAGCAAGTTTCTTTCTTTGTTTTTGTCCTTCATTTTCCCTGGAGCAGGTCATTTCTACTTAGGGTTAATGCAGCGCGGGCTGCTTATTATGATGATGCTGGCCTTAGATATCGTAGCTATCGTGTATTTTACAGCAATAGATGCCAAAGTGAATGTACCGCTTGTCGTATTGTTAGGATTAATGCTGCCGGTGATTTACTTTTTTAATTTGTTTGATGCCTTGCAATGTACGGAACGTGTCAATCATCAAGCGATGTTTGGTGGCATAGAGCCGACCAGACAAGGGCCGCTCTTAGGGCTTTTTCTTCTGTTCGGGGGAATAGTTATGCTGCTATTAACCGTAGATCCAGCGTGGCTTCGTTGGTTCTTTACGTATGCGGGATCCTACGCGGGAGCGGCTCTTCTTATTGGTGGCGGTATCTTTCTGCTTGTGAAGGAATCGAATAAGAGACGCTGACGGACAACCGAAGGAGATGGTCTTCAGTGGTTAAGGTAGGGAGAATTACTGCTTCGCTGCTGCTTGTCGCTGTCGGAATCATGCTACTCAGCGACCAGTTGTTTGGATATCATACATTGCGATTGTTATTAACATGGTGGCCCTTGTTATTTATTATATGGGGGATCGAATATATTTGGACTGGCGTGTACCACAGCAAGCGGGGGGATAATCGTCGTCTGCGCTTGGATTTTTTAGGCATGTTCGTTTCTGTTTTTATTGCAGTCTCCGTCTTCATGATTTCTCAGCCTTCCCTGTTCCGGGATTGGGTACGAGGCATTCAGTTCGACTTCTCCATGATGAAGGAGATGGCAGGTGATAATGGGATAAATGTCCGGTTGCCGAAGCTGGAACATTCGATATCAGGGGATATATCGAAGCTCGTTGTTCGCAATGACAATGGGGAGATTCGGATTCAGACTGGGAATGTAGAGAATATGGATGTTGAGCTAAGTGCAATTGTAAGCGGAGTGGATAGAGAGCAGGCGCAATCGCTGGCTAACCAGTCTGGAGCATCCATCGATAATAAGCCTTCCGAACATACATTGACGATTACCGCGAACGGCTCGAAATTTGGAGTAGGGAATCGGCCAATCCGCATTGATATGATCATCACCATTCCGGCTCATGTTATGTGGAAGACGGATGTGATGACGAATAATGGGGATATCGCGATCCATGATATGAAAGCCGAAGCAGTGGCGAAGAGCAACAATGGTGATATTAAGCTGCTTAATATTGAAGCCCCAGTACAGGGAGAGACACTGAATGGTAATCTCTTTGTGCAAAATATACGCGGTGATGCCAAAGTATCTACCATGCGTGGGGATATTACGATGTACGACATCAATGGGAAGTCGATGGCGGATACGAAATCAGGAGATATCGACATTCATGAATCAGCTGGTGCAGTCCAAGCAGAGACCTTGAGTGGAGACATGCTTGTTGAGTCAGAGAACATCGGCGGCAACTGGAAATTGCAGAATATGGCGGGCGATACCGCCATTGGCATACCCGAGGGGGCTGATGTTACATTGCAAGCGATGAATCGTTTTGGAGACATCGATATAGATTCCGATTTTCCCTTTCATGTCGTAAAGAATAAAGTAGAGGGTACAATAGGAAATGCTACGTATCAAGTCAATTTGGACACGAATGGTGACATTAGCATACGAAAACGGTAACAGCGCGACGTATTAAGGATTGACAAAACAAAAAACTTCCACGTACAATGGACATATAGAGATTATTTTCTGAGAATCGTTACAATCTACGATTTGTTGGGATAACCCGTATAGAACTAATGTGAGCGTAGAAGGCGGTGGACAAGATGAAAACGCGGGTTCAACATGCATTGGGACATCTGAAAATGTCCGGAGTACGCATCACGCCACAGAGACATGCGATATTGGCTTACTTGATGGATGCGATGAATCATCCGACAGCAGATGAAATATATCGAGCACTCGAGCCGGATTTTCCGAGCATGAGCGTTGCTACCGTATATAACAACTTGAAGTTGTTTATTGAAGCGGGGCTCGTTCATGAGTTGACATATGGGGACAGTTCTAGTCGATTTGATGCCAATGTAACAGATCACTATCATGCCATTTGCGAGCGATGCGGCAAAATTGTTGATTTCGCTATTCCTGAATTAATGGAATCGGTGGAGAAATCGGCTGCAGAGGCTACTGGTTTTATCGTACGCGGACATCGGATGGAAGTGTATGGTGTATGTCAATCCTGTGTGGAATCGACTAAGGAGCAATAGGTGATGGTCGATATTCAATACAATGCAGAAATGTAAATGCGCGCGGCAGTTCATGCTTGCGCGCTTTTTTATTTTATCGAATCCAATGATGCAGTCTGAAGAAGTAGGAGTTGACTATATGAGAAGCAATGGAGTGGGGAGAGGTGCTCCGCATTATCGAACCGGCGGAAAGAACCGTAAAAAAGGGAAGGGAGGAGGATGTCTCTTTATTCTGATTGGACTCGCCATCCTGGTAGCGAGCGTGTGGAAAGGATGGGATGGTATCAGGGATTGGTTACCTGGTCAGAATAAGGCTGACTCCCAGATCTCTCAGGTAGAACAGCCCTTGATCTGGGACGGTGCCTGGACGGGATATGGGACGAAAGGCAAAGGTGAGAATTTGCTCATACCTGTTCAGGCATTGTCTGATAAGCTTTCTATTGTGTATGAGAATAGGTCCGAAACCGTCATTATGACAAGTTCTAAGGACGTTGCTTCAGTTGCGCTTGGACACTCAACGGGAAGCTTGAATGGTCGAGCTAAACAGTGGTCAGCTGCTGCTGAACAAATTGGCGGCGACATTTATGTTCCAATGACTGCGTTGAAGGAAGTATACGGCTTGCGTGCGAAGCAGTACACTTCGAATGGTGCGGTTCAACTAAGCACACCGGGGCAGACTCTTCAACAGGGGGTCGTCATTCAGCAAAAGGATGATGCCAAAATAGCCTTGCGTGAAAATGCTAGTAAGCAAGCTCCCTCCTTAGAGAAGCTTGCAAGTGGAACGCAAGTCACGGTCTGGGGTGAAGAAGGAGACTGGCTCCGGATTGAGGCGGAAGGCGGCAATGTCGGTTATGTTGCTAAAGACGAGATTCAGCGTAAGGGAAGTGTAGCAGTTCCTTCAATCTCGCCAGCGCCTGTTCCTGCGTTTGTAAAGGAGAAGCGACCAGTAAGCTTGGCTTGGGAAGCTGTGTACTCGCGTAATCCGGATCCAACCAAGCTGCCCGCGATGCCGGGGACGAATGTCATAAGCCCTACGTGGTTCAGCTTGGCTGATAACGAGGGAAATGTGGATGAGAAGGCAGATCCGCGTCTTGTACAATGGGCGCATCAGAATGGGAAGCAGGTATGGGCGCTGTACAGCAACAGCTTTGATCCAGACCGAACTACAGCTTCGCTTGCAACCTTCGACAAACGTAACCGAACGATAGAACAATTGATTAAGCTCGCAGAGAAATACAACGTTGACGGCATTAATATTGACTATGAGAACGTAAATGTTGAAGATCGTGATAATTTAACGCAGTTTGTACGAGAGCTTACTCCTCGTCTACATGCGAAGGGTCTTGTTGCATCGATTGATGTGACGGCGAAGTCTGGGAGCGGCAGATGGTCGCAATTTTTGGATCGGGAACAGCTGGCGCGTTCCGTCGACTTCATGATGGTTATGGCTTACGATGAACATTGGGCGACAAGTCCAACTGCTGGTTCTGTTGCATCCTTGCCATGGACAGAGAATGCTATGAAGCGAATTATGGAAGAGGATAATGTGCCTCCGCATAAGCTTGTGCTTGGAATGCCGCTATACACACGGATATGGACAGAGACAACTGAAGGCGGAGAAGTGAAAGTATCCTCTAAGGCTGTTGGTATGCAGAAAGTTCAAGATTTGATTCAGGATCGTAAGTTGAAGCCTGTTTATTCGGAGAGTGCAGGTCAGCACTATGTCGAATATGAGGAGGAAGGCGCAACTCAGAAAATATGGATCGAGGATAAACAATCGATTCAATCTCGCATTCAAATGGCAGAACGTCTAAAGCTCGGCGGAGTCGCTGTATGGGCCCGAAGCTTCGCCAATGAAGGCATATGGAACGTTCTTCGATATCGAAACTCTTAATCACGCAATGATACTTTTTATAAGTTAGAAATAAGAAAACCGTCTATCTAATCAGATAGGCGGTTTCTTCGTTAAGTCTGTTATATTCGGTTCACTCTTGCGAGTGAGGCTCGTGAAAACATAGATGTCAGGTCATGGTGTTGTGGGAATCAACGAGTCAATGCTGAGAAATCTCTTTGTAAGTCATTCTTCCCTCACTTTGATACGGTAACATCCTTCTTACTGTCTTGATCTAAGTTGCTTTCTGGGGCGATGTTTTCTGCGGTTGCCTTGTCCGGATCAAGGGTAAGAATCGTTCTACAGAACATGCAGCGATCCGTTCTGCCGAGTATTTTGGTCTGGCGACCACACTCTGGACATTCAAGAATTACAGCACTAGTGGACAACATGCCAGCCCAGAAGTAAATCGCGACACTTCCCAAGAGGAGTATCATTCCCAGTACCATGAATACTCCAGCGAAGGGGCGTCCTTGTATGCCCCACATGAGAATGCCGGATGTGCCGAGCACCATCATTCCCATTCCGGCTAATGTAAGTACAAGTCCCCACAATCGAAACTCATTGATTTTACTTGTTCTAAAAAGACGTTGTTTCATCGCAGCCTCTCCATTTCAAGATTGAAAATGTTTTCGAAGGAAGAAGGAAAGAGAGTTTCTATGTAGAATTATAAACTATCATTTGATGTAAAAGAAAGCCAAAAAAGCGTGGGGTCGAGAATGAAACATGTATTGGATAACTCCATAGATCAATTAATTGGTGCGACTACAGTCAGCGGTCTTTATATATTGGATCGCAGCCAATTGGATGCTGATATGCACCAATATATTGATTGGGATCGCTATGTGCTGGTTGTTGATGAAGCGTGTCCGTCCCATCCTTTTGAGTCGATGGAAGTATCGGCCGATGACAGCTCTGTTGCACGCTGGATTTGCATTCACCCAGATAGGTGGGAGGAATGGATCGTTTCGGATGAGGCGAGGTCACTGCTTCCGTTTTACGGGCGTGGCAATATTCGCGTAGATCGCGATGGATTGCTTGCAAGTTGGCAGGAGAGATTGATTCAAGAAGAGAAGACTCCGAACCAGATGCAATACATGAAGACATATGCGCTGTTTTTGGAGGCATATAATCAAGCGAAGCATTTACGGAAGCTGGAATACATGCTCGATGCTTATCGATGTGTGGATTTCGCATTCTATTATTGGGCGTCGCTTGCCATAATCGAGCAAGGAGAGATGCCTAGACAAGCGTTATGGCAGCAAGTGAAGAAGTTGAATCTAGGTGTCTATAAGATGTACGAAGAATTCACTGCAAGCTCTGAGACGATGCCGCAGCGAATTGAACTTGCGTTGCTTGCTTGCGAGTTCTCTCTCTCATCGAAGAGCGTAGAATGCTGCGCTCCATTGCTGAATTGGCTGAAGCAAGCGAAGGGGCCAGTTCCGATATCGGATATTATGCAGCACCAAGAATTCAAGTGGATGGCCGGTTATATGCCAGCTCTACTAAATAAGCTTACTCATCGCGGTTGTGTAAAGGAACGTTTGATTGAGTATGCTAGTCCATATGGCAAGCTAGGGTATACTCGGGCCTATGAATGGGCTGGTTGACGGCTGCACAATCACAGAAAGTTGAGTCGCTGCATGACAGCTCATGCAGCGTTTTAACTTTTTTTAAATAAAGTGTTGACTTGGGTTTGGAATATATGATACATTAATACTCGCCTCTTCGAGAGAAGCACTTCGAACGAAAGCTGAATAAGCAATCATTCGAAAGCTCGAAAAAAGAATTTAAAAAAAGTGCTTGACTCTAAGAAGTGAACATGATATATTATAAAAGTCGCCGCTGACAAAGCGGTGAGAAAAAGAAAGTAACTAAGAGATTAGTTACTGACTGAAATTGTTCTTTGAAAACTGAACAACGAGCAACGTTTGTGAATGAGGTAGCAATACCTCGTCAAAAGATATGAGCAGTTCAAACTTAACTTTAACGGAGAGTTTGATCCTGGCTCAGGACGAACGCTGGCGG
>Ga0209566_100279_pt1 | contig 47751 bp, 59 predicted proteins | sample Araplavi_mTSA_r2_2_FD_184287 | JGI IMG/M metagenome (GOLD analysis project Ga0209566, IMG submission 184287) | Arabidopsis root microbial communities from North Carolina, USA - plate scrape CL_Cvi_mTSA_r2 (SPAdes) (version 2) | ecosystem: Host-associated > Plants > Roots > Endosphere | place...
TTTCATTGTTCAAATGATTGCTTTTAATGATTACACGTTGAATTTCTACAAGGAGCATTATCCAGAGTCAGACGGTTGGATGTACTACGAAATTGAAGCTGATTATGACAATTTGCCAGTAATTGCTGAAAAAGTCCCAGAACATTGGATGGATAAGACGTTTTACGGGTTGAAACGGATATGGGATGAGCCTAACCTCGGGTTTCATCAAAGGTACATGAACTGGCATAGTGTAAGCTTCGATGAAGTCGATCCATACGTTGACCCGCCAGCACCTACAGAAATAAACGGCTGAGGTTCAAGATTTTTTACTATTTACAAATTAAGGACGAGCGCCATGCCGTATAGGTGGCGCTATTTTTATGCCCTCACACTGTGGGGGCTATTTCATTCCAAGGAGGAAATGACGTGGAAAGATGGGATTTCATTGTTAAATGTGGAGGCGCAGCCGCAACAAGTGTTGTCACCTACCTATACGGGGGGTGGTCTGGCGTGTTAATGGCGTTGCTTGCTTTATCGGCGTTCGACTATTTCACAGGATTCATTGCCGCTGGCGTAAACGGCGAATTAAAAAGTCGAATAGGACTGTGGGGCATCGCTCGTAAGGTGTTTATTTTCGGCATGGTAGCAGTCGGGCACATTATCGACGGCGTATTGGGCGATGCTCACATGTTCCGTGATGCTGTTGCCTACTTCTACATGGCTAATGAAGTGTTGTCCATCATCGAAAACGGCGGCAAAATGGGAGCTCCTATCCCTCCGGTTATCATGCAAGCGGTAGAAATATTGAAAGGGAAAGGTGGAAACAAAAATGGAGATTAAACAGCGGCTACTTCCAGATGGGCGCAGCAACAAACCAAACAAGGCAATGAAGCCTTTCTATATCACCGTTCACGAAACGGATAACACGGACAAAGGCGCAGATGCAGAGCGTCATGCAAATTACATGTTGAACGGCAGCGGTGGACGCCAAGCATCATGGCACTTCACTGTTGACGACAAACAGATTTTCCAACATCTACGGTGCAACGAACAAGGGTGGCACGCAGGAGACAGTAAAGGTAAGGGGAATACGCAATCAATTGGCATTGAAATATGTGTGAACAGTGACGGTGATTATGACAAGGCGCTTACCAATGCTGCTTGGCTCGTGTCAAAGCTTATGAATGATTACAACATCACAATAGATCGAGTCGTTCCTCACAAACATTGGAGCGGCAAGAACTGCCCTCAACGATTGCTCAAACGGTGGGATGATCTTATTAAACTCATCAAAGGTGATCCTGTGCCGACTATAGCGCCCGCTGTGGACGTTTACGTTAATGGAGTTAACATTGGGAAAGGTGATATCGTAAATGGTGTTACACGCTGTCCTGTTCGTTCTGTAGCTCAAGCATTGGGTGCATATGTGGTTTATGATCCCACTATAAAGAGAGTAGATATAACCAAGAAGTAACATAGAAAAAGAGAGCCGTTGGATTCGTTTCCTTCGACTCTCTCTTTTTTGCGTTATGTTAAAATTCTGGATCGATCAACAAGCACCCATCTGGAATTGGATTCCCCTCATCATCAACACGTTGTAAGCTCAGTTGGAATTCATCTATACGAATTTCCATTGCTCCTTCAATTGGAGTAAGGCTTGCCCATCCTCCTCCACCTCTTCTGTATCTATACTTTTTAAATTGTTCTATCGGCATCCACATTCTAACCTTAAAAGTATTCTTCATAGATACTCTCACCCCTGATGTATTTTTGAAAGAACACATAGTCTTTTTCCTAAAAAGACCCCGCCCCGTTTTTCAATAATGAATTATAGATTCGACATTCTAGTTCCAATTCCTTCTTTCACTTAATGACAAAAATATGAACATATACTAATTGGAAAATATAGCATAAATTAGCTATGGTAACTAATTCTAATAAGTTGTAAAATTAAAGCAAATGTTAGGCAGTGATTAACAATCACTTAGAGCGGGTGCAGCAGTTTGCCGCACTAGCCATAATGGTATATGTCGTGTACAGAGCACTTTAGTATGAAGGCAGCGTTAAACGCGTTTTCGAGGCTCATGATTTGCTCACCTTTACACCATTTGGTGACGGTTGCACGACTTACACCAATTATTGAAGCAAATTCAGCCTTGCTCATTTTACGACGTAGCAAGATTTGCTCCAAGTGGCACCGCTCAAACACTAGTGCCATAGTACATTAGCTCCAATATAGGTGGTGGTAACTATGACCATTTTATCACAGAAATAGCTTGACAGTTTGTGGTATAATTATCATACAAAAATAAGAACCTATGTTCGTATATATTTTAGGGAGGCCAAATATGATAGACGTGGAAAAGCTACTAGATGCACTAGAAAAAGCCGGATTCAATACAACGGAAGTTGTTAAAGTTCTGGATTCCATCGTCGCAAGGAGGGAATTAACGAACAGTTGATAAGATACATAAAAAAATGGGCTTGCCTTTATTTAATAAGGTCAAGTCCATTTTTCAATAAGTTATAAACTTTCATTTTTTCTTCTTCTGTCAACTCTACACCTTTGTACTTCCACACCTTGTTAGCTAGCTGTTCCACGTCAATGTCTTCCACTTCTCCGCGTGGTGCTGGATCATCTGTTTTCAACGTCAAGTAATCAACAGTGGTGTGAAACAATTCTGCCAGCTTAACGAATGTTGGAAGCTGTGGCGTTGCTTTTCCTACTTCATAATTATAGACATTCCCCGGAACTACCCCTATTTTTTCAGCGAGTTCATTTTTCTGCAATCCGTATTTTTCGCGCATGTCCTTTATCCGAATGCCTACCATTTTTCTATATTCCTTGATCTCCATATTTTCGATATCCATCTGCAATATTCTCCTTTTCCAAAAAAATTAGAATAAAGTGTTGACACCAAAAATATTGGTGTGCTATTCTTTAGTTGTTCCCAGCGAACCAAAAATTATACCCCAAAAGAAAGGAGGCTGAAATATGCGTGATCGTCTTAATCAATTAATTTTGGCGTATGGCGGTTATACTCGCTTTGCAGCGGATATCGGCAAAACTGAGAAAACCGTTCGTAACATCTGCTATGGATCATCGACACCAACTATGCTGGGGGCGTTTGAGATAGCCAAAAAGCTAGGCGCCACAGTTGACGAGTTGTTCCATGATCTTTACCGCAATGTATGAGTGACCGCTCATATATCGGCGGCTTTGTATAAAAGGTTACTTTTAATTACAAATGAAGTATATCACACCAACATTTTTGGTGCAATATTTTTTCGTTATGTTTTAAATGCTTTTAAATAATTTTATTATTTTTTTATTCAAAACACCAAAATTATTGGTGTTCGGAGGTGCGAAGCGTGACATATCAAGAGACAAAACACTGCGTTCATCTTGTGTTGACGTTCTTTGTTGGTGTGATTTTGGGTGCTGGATTCACATTGGTTCTGAGTGCCTAACTTTATGGAGGTGTAACCATGAAAAAACGAATTACGAAGAAGAAGCAGCAGCAGTGCAAGCAGTGTGAGCAAGAACAATTGCAAGCTGCATGGGACTTGATTTCTAAAAAACTGGATGAGCAAAAAGAAGCACACTGTTTCTTTGTTGATAGAAAATGGGTATCATCATCTGCTTGGCAATACAGAATCCACAACTTGGACGGTTTCGAAATGAAGTCAACACAAAGATTGGAGGTTCATAAATGACAGCACAATTGTTCAATTTTGGGCAACATGCCGTACGTGTAGTAATCAAAGAAGGTCAACCGTGGTTCGTCTTAAAAGATGTATGCAATGCCCTTGATGTAGATCAAGCTGCAGGAGTAAAAAGACGTCTTGAAGAGGATGTGATTTCTAAACACCCCCTTCATACAAGTGGCGGTATGCAGAACGTCAATATCGTAAGCGAAGACGGTTTGTATGATGTCGTGTTTGATAGCAACAAGCCAGAAGCGCGGAAGTTTCGCAAATGGGTTACAAGCGAAGTCCTTCCATCAATTCGTAAGCATGGCGTTTATGCTGCTGATGAAATACTTAACAATCCCGATTTGCTGATTGATGCGCTTCAAGCGTTGAAAGAGGAACGCGCACAAAAAGAACGTTTGACGGCAAGGGTCAACATCCTTGAACCAAAAGCGAAGTTCGCAGAAGCTGTTACCGCATCGGTTGGCAGTATGCCAGTTGATGAAGCAGCGAAGGCAATATGTGAACGTGGCTACAAGATCGGTGAAAGAAGACTGTTCGCCAAGTTGAAAGAGTGGTCAATGATCCGTCACATGATGCGCAGTGGTTCAAACCGTTATATCGCAACTCAGTATCCAGTCGAACGTGGTTGGCTTGAAGTAGTTATCAAGGAGAATGTGAATAGTGTTGGTTCAACATATCCTCAAACCTATGTAACGGCTAAAGGGCTTGAATACATCTATCAGCGTTTGTTGAAAGAAAGATCAAACTAATTTAAGGAGTGTGTATATACATGAGAATGTACGACCTGACAGAACAATACCGTGACTTGCTGGAAATGGCACAAGAAGGCGGCGAAGGTGTGGACTATACTGCAATGCTTGAAGGCATGGAGGGCGCTATTGGCGACAAATTGGACAACTATTGCAAGATCATTCGCACGCTTGAAGGTGAAGCCGAAGCGGTTGCCAAAGAAGCGCAGCGTATGTCCAAACGTTCCGCAAGCTTGGAGAAAGAAGCAAAGCGCATGAAAGAAGCCATCAAAGGGCACATGATGCGTATCGGCATGTATCAGCACAAGTCATCTATGTTCACTGTGTCTGTGACTAACCCACGGGAGCGTGTAGAAGTTTTGAATATCAAGGCAGTGCCGCTTGAATTTAAGACTAAACCTGAACCAACCGTAAATAAGAAGGCCATTATGGATGCTTGGAAGGCTGGCAAGAAGGTACGCGGGGTAACTATTGTGCAAGGTGAACAGGGGTTGATGATCCGATGATTAACGGCAAAACGGTTGAACAGGTCATGGCTGAGCTATCAGAACCATTCCCGCCAGAAGACATTGAGTGGCGCGTAGGCAGCACAAGTGGTGACAAAAAGAAAGGTATCGCACTAGCTTACGTAACGAATCGAGCTATCATGAACCGCTTGGATAAGGTTGTCGGTGCGTTCAATTGGCAGAATGATTTCAGAGAGTGGAAAGGCAGCTCACAACTTTGTGGGATCGGCATCCGGTTCGGTGAAGAATGGATATGGAAATGGGATGGTGCAGACGATTCCCAGACGGAAGCAGTCAAAGGCGGTCTATCCGATTCCATGAAGCGTGCGGGCTACCAATGGGGCATTGGGCGCTACCTTTACAAGTTGGAAAATGTTTGGGTTGAGATTCAGCCGATGGGCAGAAGCTACAAACTCGCCAAAACACCTACATTACCACCGTGGGCACTTCCAAAGGGTAGCAAGGAACAACCTTCACCGTCATCATTCAGTGTTGGAACGACAAGACAGCAGAGCGCACCGAAAGCGCCGCAACAACCGCAACAAGGCGCAACTCCTGCTACTGAACAGCCGTCAGGCGGTAAGCAGATGACCGAGAAGCAAAAGCAGCGTTGGGAAGTTGTCAAGCTCTTGAAAGCTGGCGGTCTGGATGATACTCAGGCACAAGCTTGGATCGACAAGCAGAAGGAGCAGAAACGCGATTACAAAACCATGCTAGACATTTGCAAAAGAGCAAGTAAGAAATAGGAGGAATTAACACAAATGATTAACAACGTAACACTGGTAGGACGCGCGACGAAGGAACCGGAATTGAGATACACGAACAGCGGTGTGGCGATAGCAACGTTCCAACTAGCATGTGACAGACCATTCACTGGTGCTGATGGCAAGAAAGAAACGGACTTCATTCCTGTAGTATTGTGGAGAGCGGCGGCAGAGTTCGCAGCCAACAACGTCAAGAAAGGCAAGTTACAAGCAGTAACCGGACGCATTCAAGTGCGCAACTATGAGAATGGCGAAGGCAAGAAGGTTTTCGTGACTGAGGTTGTAGCGGATAGCATTCGAGTGATCGAGTGGGGCGACGTTATGGACACAGCAGCATCAACAAATGATCCATTTGGTGATGACGGTAAGCCAATCGAAATTTCTGACGATGACATGCCATTCTAGGAGGAGATACCATGCAACAAGTATATTTAAAGTGGGATTTGTTCCACAAGCTGCATACTTCTACGCAATTTGACCTTATGGCAACAGGGGTGGTTGCGCTTGATGATAATGGTTGGTACATTCTGCCCGAAGTCCTTGCGACTGGTGATGTTGCGCCTACTCATACCCAAAACACCAAAAATATTGGTGTTAAAACCAATAAAGATGAAGGAATCACGGAAATTATCACCTATTTGAATCAAAAGGCAGGAACGAAATACAAGTCAAACACGTCAGCGACAAAGTCACTTGTAACGGCACGTTTGAAGGAAGGATTTAGCGTTGATGACTTCAAGCGAGTGATTGACCACAAATGTAATGAATGGTTGAACAATCGTGATATGCGTAAGTATCTGCGCCCCGCAACGTTGTTTGCGGCCTCTAAATTCGAGGGATATTTGAACGAAGCACCGGAGCAGAAAACGGAAGAGCAGAAGCGCCCGCAACTTCCACCAAGACCAGATGAAACAGAGGTGAAGGATTATGGTTTCGACAACGATTGGAGCTGACACATTCCAATATGAATTGGCCTTGATCGCAGCTTGTGGAAAGCACCCCATGAAATTTGAAGAAGTGGCCGCCATTGTTTCGGCGGCTGACTTCAACGAAGTTGCTTTCTCGAAAATGTTCGCTCTTGCAGTTGAGCTTGCAGCACGTGACGAGTTGACAACGCCTAAACTTATGCTTCACGCCAAGCGTTCGGGAGCGCTTGAGGGAGTGAAAGAACCGGACGAACTGCAACGGATGATATTGAATGCTCCTATCAGTCGTGAGTTGGTCATGGACTACGCCAAGCAAGTGCGTGATTTATCCATGCGTCGTAAGGCCGCAGCCATTGCGCAGGAGATATTCGATTATTCCCAGACAGATGGATTTTCACCTGAGGGTGTGGTTGAGCTTGCGGCACGGGCAATGCCAGACAATGAGGTAGAAGAACAGAATTTCCGTGACTATCTACTTGATTATTTTGAACACAAGTTGTCAGGCGAAGTCGTCAAGACACCATTGACTGGGTTCGATGGCATCGACAGATGGATGCACGGCATTGGTGATGATCGGTTGATAGTTCTAGCTGCACGCCCAGGGACAGGGAAGACGGCAATTGCGCTTCAAATATTACGCAACATAGCAAAGCAAAGCGAGTTTGGTATTCCCGCCTTCTTTTCGCTTGAAATGGGTAAGCGAGAGCTAACCGACAGAATGGTGGCAAGTATTGCGGGCTTGAACACACAAATGGTTATGCGAAACGAATTAGACGAAGAGCAACGCGACCGACTTGCGAAATCAGTGAATGCGCTGCGACATATGCAAATGTACATCGACGATAAACCGCGTGTGTCGGTTCAATACATCCGTAGAAAATGTCTAGCGTTAAAGCGGAAATACAAAAAACTGTCCTGCATCTTTATTGATTACCTCGGCCTAATGGAAATGCAGCAGCAAAAGGGAGAACAAGGTCATGAAGTGATCGGGAAAGTCACACGGGACTTGAAGATATTTGCGAAGGAAATTGGATGCTCTATCATTCTGCTGGCACAGTTGAACCGCATGAGCGAACGTGAGAATAGGCCGCCTATTATGGCAGACCTTCGCGGAAGTGGGGCAATTGAGCAAGATGCAGATATGATCATCTTCCTGTATGACACGAATGAGAGTAAAGATCCTCTCGAAAGTAAGATTGAATTTATTGTTTCAAAGGGCAGACAGACAGGGGTTGCAACCTTCCGTCTCGACTTCTTGAAGGCCGTTCAACGCATGCGTGAAAGCCTCAAGTGATTCAAAAGGAAAGGATGTATCCAGTGACCGCCGACCGTATTCTAGCAGCATGTAAAGCAGAGATAGAAACACTCCTAGAACGCAGTGAGCGCGAGAATAGGCTTTCTCTTGAACGTCTAACCACTCTTGCACTGTTGAATGGAGATGTCACCGAACCGGAGAGCGACGCCATTATGAGCCTTATGGATGAGCTTATGGAAGGGTTTCGACTGCTTGAAGCTGCAATACTACGCCAAAGACTAGCACAACGCATGGAGAATGGGGCGGCAATGATTGAACGGGAGCAAGACCGGAAGAAGAAGCAATTCTATGAACGGCTGTTCAAGGAAATTGAAAAAGAATACATCAAGGAGGATTCTATATGCCAGCTTTACGGACTGTGAGAATGGAATTTCCGCTTTACGACACAAATGACACGCTACGTCAGCGGCTGCAGAAGGTTCACGAGGAATTGGCAGAGGTTGCTTTCGAGACGGCAGACGGCAAGAAGGTTAGCATTTTAAAGGTTCTGCTAGAAGCGCAGGACGTAATGCAGACGGTAATTGGATTGGCTTATGACGGCTTGGCTAAAACGATTGATCCAGATAAAGCCGTTGCTATGCTGGAGGTGTTGTTGGGTGAAGTGAATCAACTACACGTTGACAAAATCAATCGTTACAAGGAAGAACGGGGGTGGAAGGCGCTATGACACACTTTGTTGGAATCGACCCATCAACAAAGACTGGACTTTCACGAGTTGGCGTTGATGGTAAACCATTGCTTGAGAAGTTGATTACAAGTGAATTTACGGATGACGTTGAACGATTGAGTGACATTGTGACGAAGGTTACTAACGAGCTGGAATATGAAGATGTCGTTTGTATTGAAACGATCTCATTAGGTTCTAAAGGGGCGTTCGCCGCTCAGATGTGCGGTCTAGGATTTATGCTTCGTGCCGAAATTTTGAAGCGTGGCATGAAATATATCAACGTTGCACCAACACAATTGAAGAAATTCATATCGGGCAATCATCAAGCAAAGAAAGAAGCATTAATCCTTCCATTATATAAGAAGTACGGTTATGAGAATAGCGACGACAACATTCGGGATGCGTTCGGCCTTGCTCAAATTGCTCGAGCAGCCCGCATGGGAACATTCCTTGATAAGAAGCAAGAGGAAGTTGTAAGGAAGGTGTTGCAGAGTGCCAAAGCGTAATTATGCTGCTGAAATAGTGGACTTGTTACATGAAGCACTTTCCGAGTATGTCAACTCTATCGAGGGGCAGAAACGTTGTGACGACGAATATAACGATATTAATCATGCTCTCGAATTGTTAGAAATGAACGCTGTTGAATTAGTGAAGACGGCTGCTGATATGAAAAGGTGCAGACGGGAACGCCGTGGATTCAAGGAAACAACTGAAATATTGGAGCCGTTGAAACAATGGGCAGAGACTTGGAACAAGGCATACATTGCACTTAAACAACTGGCACAGGAGACGGATAAGAACATTCGCAAAATGGAACGTCGGAAGTATACACCGCGTGTCAAAACAGAATTAACTTCGCGGTTCCACAAGGAGGGCAAGCGCTGATGGAAATACCCATGAATTACATATACACGCGCTTTGATCCGGAGTATATTGCAATCGGCAACCCTCACACCATTGTTATTGTCCAAGATGATGCACGAAAATACTATCCTCATTTCATCGGAGCTTACGAGCTTCGTTACGGGATTGATAGAATTGCGGTTCGCATTTCTAAGGATAAGGCTGGAATAACGGTTATTGGGCATTTCACACAAGATGGTGAAGCAACAACATGCCATATTGGTTTGTTTAGTGAAAAGGGCGCAATACAAGCAGCAAATGATTTCATACGAAATGAATTGACTGAACGACGTAGCTTGATAGAACCACACTACCCGAACATCTATCAGGCGCAAGGACAAATGAAGCTATTTGAATAGGAGGGCATACGATGCAGAAGTTTATTGCAGAAGAGTTTTTGTCAAGATTCTTGGATATCGAAAATGTGGAATTGCTCGAAGTTGCGAGGAATTTTGAATTGGGCATAGAAGGACCATGGCTTGCTGGTGGCGCAATTCGCCGCACATTAATCAATCAGGAGCTAGATTCTGACTTCGATTTCTTCTTCAAGGATCAAAAGCAACATGATGAATTTAAAAAGAAGTTGGAGGCACGCGGAGCCAAGAAGATTAATGAATCTGCCCATGCTCAAACTTATATGCTCAGACTTTACGGAAAGGATCGTTTGATCCAGCTTATCACAATGAATTATTACGAATCAGTGGACAAGCTTCTCGATTCATTTGACTTCACGATTACACAGTTGGCTTATGACGGTGTTAATTTATACGCTGGTGACTTTACGCTTTGGGACTTGCCACGCAAGCGTCTGGCGCTTCATAAATTGACCTTTGGAGTGGCTACCATGCGACGGATGATTAAATATACCGATCAAGGATTTACAGCTTGTAATGGCGTAATGAAGTCCATTCTGGATGCTGTCGTTAAGAATCCGCAAGTCATCAACGCGGAAACGCCATATATCGACTAAGGGGGATAAGCATATGAAATTCAAAGTAGGCCAGCGCGTAACGGTTAATGTTGAAGGTGTTGTGGGATCGGCTTACGATGGACTGTGGTTTAATCCAGAAATGAAAAAGTATCACGGGGATACATTCAAAATTGAAAGTTTCCCCACTCATAGCCGAGTTAAATTGGAAGGGAATTATTTTGATTGGTCGCTGGAATGGCTCGAACTTGCTGATGGAGAGCAGCCAGACGGTAAATGGTGTTACAAAGGCAAGTTGTACAACGTGGTGGATCGTTTGGCAGAGCAAGGGGAATTAATGCTTGTCATAAATCCATACAAGCATGCTGCAGAAGAGGGTTACGGTTTACATGATGTTTTGAAATGTTCAGAAGTGAATGCTGGATATAGATATTATGGGGAAGGGCTTGGACATCAATTTCTTAAAAAGTATGAATACAAGGTACTTGTTCCGGTGGAAGATGAAGAACCGACGCATGATGTACCAGTACAGGATGTTGAAGTAGAACAGGATCACGCTCCTGTAACACCATACGGCGTGTTGGAAGCTGCACGAAAGCACATGTTAGACCGCGCGGCAACGTATGACAGCCCAGAAGGTGAACGCAGCATGAAGGCAACGGTACAAGCGTTCAATGCGATTCATGGCACAGAGCTGACCGAGGCGCAAGGGTGGACATTCATGACGCTATTAAAGCTTGTAAGAACGGCGCAGCGTGAAGCATATCATGCAGACAGCTACGAGGACGCAGCGGCCTATGTGGGGCTTGCAGCGGAAGCGAAGGCAAAGGAATAGACATGGGCACTTCTGTGCCCTAAACGCCAAAATTATTGGTCATAGAGCCAAAATAATAGGAGGATTCACTATGAATACAACTGCGATTATTGAAAAGGCACAGGAGCAATTGAGAATCATGGAGCAAACACTTACGGATATGAGAACGGCATGGGCTGAACTGGGCAAGCATTTGGAAGAAGCTGCGCTGATTGAATCCGAGCCGTTGACGCGTGAGCAGGTGATTGAGAAAGCAAAGTATTTTGTCTCAGATGACAATTTGCATAAGTTAGTTGGAACTCCATTTCCAGAATCACATGGTTATTTCTGGCCTACACCAAGAGTGGAGTGTACTACGGTGAACATAAATCTATGGGGCAAGTTCATGATGTTGTTTATATGGTGAATCGCTCGAAAAGGACTGTTGTTGCACTGATTAAGCTTGACAACGTAATACGAGCGCGCGGCATTGCTAAGTGCATGGAAGGCGACGTGTTCAATGTTCACATTGGCATGGCAATAGCACTGGCGAAGGCGTTGGGCAAGGAGGTTCCAACGGAGTTCGTTAATGCTCCACAACCTAACAGGGTGCACATTGGTGACGTTGTTAAGTACAACCATGGTCGTGTTTCCGAAGTAGTTTTGCAGCGTCCGATTTGCAACGATCAATATACTGCCTTTAGTTTTGTAGATTCAGAATTCGAGAAAAAACATGTAACAATCATCGACGATTCCCGCGACGGACGTTACAACGACGGAATGTATACGGTGGGCGCGTAATGCGCCCCTAGGGAGGGAACGGGATCATGATTCATTATACACAACAGCAACTGCTGAAATTTAAAGAATACTTCGATGAATTGTATGGTCAAAATTTGGAGGTTGCTAACTGGCACGCGAACGGAAATACAGAACCTTTTGATTCATTCTACGAGTCTGCAATCGAGGAAATGGAGCAGTCAGGAGGTACAGGGGAATGACATATACAAGAGAGCAACTGGAAGCGATGAGTAATCTGGATTTAAATACAGCAGCATATTCGGTGACTGATTATCAACTGCCACATGAATACCCAAGTACCAGCAATAAAGGCGCTAACTGGATGCAATATATGGCGACAGATCGTGATGCTTCCTGCTATCTTGACTATTTATGCTCATTGACGGTCGGGGAAGAAGCAGAGTTTTGGGAAGATGATCACATTGTGGCTATGCTACGAGCTACACCGAGGGAACGCACTATAGCAGCCATACTTACATGGCAGGGAGGTGCAGAGGGTGAGTAGACCAATCAAAGATGGTCCGGTGCTTTTCTATTGCAAAGATGGAGTTTTATATCCAACTGTGATGACTGAGGAACAGCAATATGTATTCAATATGACAATTGGACTTTTAAGCCCATTGACAGTGGTAATGGATAAGCCGCAAGGAGCAGCGGTAGACCTTCTGAAAGGAGATAGTAAGGATGCCTGATGAATTCAAAGAAAAACGCGCCGCGGTAGAAAAGGTATTCTCACGCTATCGCCTGTTTAAGCGGCTGGAACGTATGGGAAGCGTGACGCCAGAGACTAAGATCACGGCAAGCTATGAGCCGCGTCTACACGGCAATACGAACGCCATAAGCAAGCCTGTCGAGGATGCGGTCATTCGTGAGATGGAGATCACAGAACAGCGCAGAATGATGATAGCTACGGTAGAGCAGGCGGTTGAGCTGCTGGACGAGCGTGAGCGCGAAATTATACAGATGCGTTATATGGAAAAGGACTACATTTGTGATTATCATGTGCGTGACCAGCTTTGTATAGGGCATCCAACATATCGGCGGCGCAGGGATGCAGCGATGGAAAAATTGTACGTGCTGCTGGAATCAGTAATAATGGACGAGCGTTGCCGAGTATGAATGTAGCAGGAGGGGAGGAGATGCGCGAATCTGTTGTGTTAGAGGGCGATTATGGTCCCATTATTATCAGTTTCGGCAACGAAGACCCGCAGAAGGTTATGGAAGACCTCCACGCTGCTTGCGCTGCTGCTCTACTGGATGCACATAAGGATAAACAGGATAAGGAACAAGCAAAGGCCGCTGTTTAGCGGCCTATTTTTTATGGATATTTGGTTAGGTAGAAATGGATTGTTCAAAATAATGTTTATGATTGTCTAACTTGATGTATTGTCCTTTTTTATCTTTGTAAATAGTACGTTTACGGTTATTTCGAAAAGGCATTGGATATCGCGCCCCGCCTTGATGATTATAAACTGCAAGGACTTCAACGCCATTGAGGTGATATTCATAAGTTCGTAATTCACTTTCCTTAACCATAATAATCTGCATTAACAACGACCTCTTTTTTATATGGGATATTTATTTTCGCAACGCCTTCTATGATCGTTTAATTGAATGTTTGAGTAGCATTAACCGTTTGAAGCGATTCGCCTTGGGCTTGGGATTCTTCCCTTTTGCCGCCCCAATGCTGGCGGTTGAGTATTGATTGGCTTTCTTCATATAATACGCGACACGCTTTACCATCTTGTCCATCTGATTCACTCCTTTACATATAGGTATGATCGTTGTCATCAAGTATGCGAGTATCGGGGAAGCCTTTAGTAACAAGGAATATAATTTGGTTATATCATAGATCAATAGATGAGCTCATCATCGCTCACACCAATGAGGCGGAGTACAAAGGCTTCATCGCGAACAAGAAGAATGAGGCGCTTCAATCCCGTATGATTGTCATGCCGATCCCGTATAACTTGAAGGTGTCGCAGGAAGAGCGCATCTATTCGAAGCTGATCAGTCAGAGCGATATGGGTCATGTTCATATTGCGCCGCATGCGCTCAAGGCAGCTGCCATATTCTCCATCTTGACCCGATTGAAGGAGAGCAAGAAGCAGGGCATGGATTTAGTGAAGAAGATGCGGATGTACGACGGTGAAGAGGTGGAAGGCTATAAGGACAATGATCTGAAGGAAATGCAAAGTGAATTTTCCGAGGAAGGGATGTCAGGCGTAGATCCTCGATATGTTATTAACCGGATATCAAGTGCGCTTATAAAGCAGAATCTTCAATGCATTAACGCATTAGATGTACTGCGTGCCTTGAAGGACGGCTTGGATCAGCATGCTTCGATTACGAAGGAGGAACGGGAACGATATCTCAACTATATCTCGATTGCTCGCAAAGAGTACGACAGCCTTGCGAAGAAGGAAGTGCAGAAGGCATTTGTCTACTCGTTCGAAGAATCTGCGAAGACCTTGTTCGAGAATTATCTAGACAATATTGAGGCATTTTGCAATTGGAAGAAGATACGCGATCCGCTTACGGATGAGGAGCTGGATCCAGATGAGCGGCTTATGCGCTCAATTGAGGAACAAATCGGCGTATCGGAAAATGCGAAGAAGGCGTTCCGGGAAGAGATCCTCATTCGGCTGTCTTCGTATTCACGCAAGGGACGCAAATTCGATTACAACAGCCATGACCGATTGCGTGAGGCGGTAGAGAAGAAGCTGTTCTCTGACTTGAAGGATATCGTCAAGATTACGACGTCCACGAAAACGCCAGATGAAACGCAGTTGAAACGCATTAATGAGGTCTCAGCCAGACTGATGGAGGAACATGGGTATTGCCCAGTTTGCGCCAATGAATTGCTTCGCTATGTAGGGAGCTTGCTTAATCGTTAATCTATAAAGATGGAACGATGGATCATATTTTACATTTCCACCTGCAGCTGCCGCATGCAGGTTTTTTTATGGGAAGATTCATGACCACGAGCTGTCATTAGGATGCGATTGACTTTCACGTAGATTCTATCTTCAACTTCTATCTGATTTACCGCTGAAACAGAGAGGAGAAATATCGAATAAAGGCGCATTTTTTTATCATTCGACACGAACAGACAACATTTTTGTTGTACTTTGTAGAATTTTGTTGAGAAATGTTCACAATTTCCCTCTTTCATTTTCCCTATTTTTGCGTAAAAAATAAGTAGAGGGAGTGGAGAGATATGGAAGAGAGAGAAAGTAGAGCAGAATTGCTAGGAAAACGTCGGAGGCATCGCACACGATTAAGGAAGCCAAGCGATGCTCCTGTGGCGAGTGTGTACACGGATTGTACAGCACCATTCTATGTAACGGAGATTGAGCCGTGGGAACGGGAAGAACGGTGTCAATTGACGCCGGATGAATGCATCATGGACGATGAATATTACTATATACACAGCAGATTGACAGTTCCGTTCCGCAATGGCAGAGGGCAAGTGAGCTGGGATGTATGGGTTCAAATTAATCCTGAACATGTGCGGCATTCGGCATCCAGCAAGGTGCGCCACGTGAAGGGACGCCTATCATCTGCAATTCCAGGCTACCCGGATACATTGACATTGCCTGTGCAATTGACATTCCAGGGCTCATCGAAGCTGCCTGAGGCCCATCTTGGCGAGGCGGAGCATCCGCTCTATGAGGAGCAGCAGGAAGGTCTATCCTTCCAACGCTGGCTTGAGCTGCGTCCGCTGCATAATCAATATCACCAGCTGTCAGATGCCCGTTAGAGGTACAGCACGTATAATTTTGGCACCTTACCTACAACATTTGAACATCATATCGTGCATTCATACAGCAAGGCACCTTATCTTCTGATAATAAGATGAGGTGCCTTGCTGTCGTATAAGCAATCATGTTGTAGTCGAAGCTTTTATCATTGCGGCTGCTGCTTCCCTAATCCATAGGCGGCAGCAAATCCGAGAATCATCATTAGGATGCTAATGGCAAGTGTACCGATTGAGCCGTTCAGTCCTGGATAAACAACGGCCAGAGAGCCAACGACCATGCCGATAATGATGGCATACATGATTGATGGGAACTTGGCAAGCAAGAAGCGGATGAACTTCGTGCTAACAATGAATCCGACGATTACCCCGGCGCCAATAATGGCAATGAGCGGCAAGTTCAGTGTTGACAAGGCGTGAATTGCGGTCGGATAAGCGCCGAGCAGGAGTAATACGAATGAACCGCTTACGCCAGGCAGAATCATTGCCATGCTTCCGAGCCATCCAGCGAAAAATAAAAATACCCCTGAGGATGCTGTGAGCTCAATAATCGAGTTATGATCGTCTGGTTTGAAAAATGCTGTGCACGCTACGGCAGCGGCTCCAATCAGCAGCAAAATATAGTGGACAGGCTTGAAGTTGCGCGATCCATCTGCTTCTCTCCACAAAAATGGCAATATACCAACAATAAGTCCAAGGAAGAAGAAAAAGGTTGGCTGCGGATGCTCGGCCAATAGCCACTTCATTACTTTACTAAGCAGCAAAATCGCTGAACCGACACCGATGCCTAACGGAATGAGGAAGCCTAGATGCTTCTTCCACTCCCGGCTGAAGAACCCGCTGATTGAAGCGATCAGTTTCTCATAGAATCCGAGTACAACGGCAATTGTACCCCCACTTACTCCGGGAATCAGGTCACTTGCCCCAATCAGAATCCCGCGAATAATATTTTTCCATTCAAACACGTATCTATCTCCTTTTCTATAGTTACTTTCCACTCCATTGTACATAAAAAGGGCACAGAGTCCAAACGAAGGGGAATTTACGCTCGACAACAAAAGTTTACTTGAGTTAATTTAATTACTCAGGTATATTTAATGCATTGCCGGCAAGAAAGGTTGGAAATAGAAATGGGGAAGTTGAATATCCCGCTGAGAGAGCGGAAGAAGGCAAAGACAAAAATAGCACTTTACGAAGCTTGCTTGGACATGAGTGTGGAGCAATCCTTTCGTGAGATGAAAGTGGAAGATATATGTGCGCAAGTGGAAGTGTCGAAGGTGACCTTTTTTAAGTGCTTCCCGAAAAAGGAAGATGTGCTTGTCTATTACATGTGCGTGTGGTTGACGAAGCGCTGGCTAGAAATCGACGAACAGGGGCTGCGGGGCTGGGATGCTGCCAAGCATTTATTCGCCTGCATTGTTGAGGATGACCATGCTCGGCCTGGCATCATGCTGCGTCTTGTGGGACTGCTTGCAGAAGAGAAGATGCATCCACTTATGCCGATGTTGACGGATGCTGAGATTCATCTGCTTTTCCCTGGGAAAGAGGAGCGGGCTCGCGAAATTGATCCAAATCTTTATGTGCTCATGCGGCGCATTGCTGAAGAGGCGATCGCCAAAGGAGAAGCCACAGAACGTTATAGTGTCGGGCAAATGACGGAAATGCTGTTTACGATTTTTTATGGAACCTATTTAACGGCCCATCTTATGATGCGCGGAGATGATATTATGGCCTGTTATATGGAGCATTTAGAAGTGCTAGCAAAATAGGGAGGGATAGAGATGGGGATCCATATGGGGCGCTTTGCGGCCACGATGGAAGGCTCATTCGTTGTCTTTATTATCGGGATGAGAGTGAATCGTTGGCTTGCGGTACGCAAATGGCTGCCAGTTGCACGGGCCATGCCGCGTATGATGAAAGAGCTGTATCAAGACAAGGAGCATGGATTTCTGCATGCCGAATATTTTATTGGGCGAAATGGTCCGATGCTGGTGCAGTACTGGCGCTCCTTCGATGACTTGGAGCGGTATGCCAAAAATGGGTTCCATAAGGAAACATGGCGTAAGTTCCATCAGACCGGCAAGGCTGGTGAGGTTGGCGTTTACCATGAGACGTATCGGATTGAACCTGGCCAGTATGAAGCGGTCTATAACCATATGCCTGCATTCGGACTAGGCAAGGCCGGACAGCTCATTCCTGCAGATGCCTCCTATCATAGTGCCCGTCAGCGTTTGAACCATTCTAAAGTAGGTGGATGACGTTTATTTCATCGGCTGCTTCAATTTTTCTGTAAAATGCATAATTGTTCCTCTTGTTCATCCATACTAACATCGTGCGCCGTGAATATAAGTGCGGCATACGGATAAGATGCGATCGCATAGGAGGAATAGGCATATGTCGAATGAGTACTTGCACCAGCCAGGTCAACAACAATTTCGGGATTTGGTGCAGCAGGTGAATGAAGGAACGTCCAATCCGGTATCTTATACAAGCAATAGTGCCAACTATGGAACGGGAATCTCTTCTGGCTATGGTTTGAGCAGCAACTTGGGTGCTGGAAGCTATGGAGCGTTAAACGTTGATGTGACAAGAGGTGCATCTCCTCAACCGTCAGGATACGTACATAGCTATACTTCGCAACAGTCTGAACAACAGGTAGTACCGAACAACTTTCAATCGAGCGGGTATGTAGGCAGCATCACTTCACAGACACATGGAGCACAACAGAACGTCGTACCGAACAGCTTCCAGCCGACAGGCCAAGTGCAAAGCATTACAGCGCAAACGCATGGAGCGCATCAAAATGTAGTGCCGAACAGCTTCCAGCCGACAGGCCAAGTGCAAAGCATTACAGCGCAAACGCATGGAGCGCACCAAAATGTAGTGCCGAATAGCTTCCAGCCGACAGGCCAAGTGCAAAGCATTACAGCGCAAACGCATGGAGCGCATCAAAATGTAGTGCCGAACAGCTTCCAGCCGACAGGCCAAGTGCAAAGCATTACAGCGCAAACGCATGGAGCGCATCAAAATGTAGTGCCGAACAGCTTCCAGCCGACAGGCCAAGTGCAGAGCATTACGGCACAAACGCATGGAGCGCATCAAAATGTAGTGCCGAACAGCTTCCAGCCAACAGGCCAAGTGCAGAGCATTACGGCACAAACGCATGGAGCGCATCAAAATGTAGTGCCGAACAGCTTCCAGCCAACAGGCCAAGTACAAAGCATTACGGCGCAAACGCATGGAGCGCATCAAAATGTAGTGCCGAACAGCTTCCAGCCGACAGGCCAAGTACAAAGCATTACAGCACAAACGCATGGAGCGCATCAAAATGTAGTGCCGAACAGCTTCCAGCCGACAGGCCAAGTGAACAGCATTACAGCACAAACGCATGGAGCGCATCAAAATGTAGTGCCGAACAGCTTCCAGCCAACAGGCCAAGTGAACAGCATTACGGCACAAACGCATGGAGCGCATCAAAATGTAGTGCCGAACAGCTTCCAGCCGACAGGTCAAGTGAACAGCATTACGGCACAAACGCATGGAGCGCACCAAAATGTAGTGCCGAACAGCTTCCAGCCGACAGGTCAAGTGAATAGTATTACAGCTTCCACTCAACAGGCCGAAGGCTATGCATCAACAGGTGGTATGGGGTCGTCAAGCATTGTACAAAGCGTGTCAGACCAGTCCTACACCTCATAATATAAGAACAAAGACGGTTCGGATTACAGAACCGTCTTTTTTGATCTGATCTGCCAACTAATATATAACTATTTACATTAGAGTGCTTATTGTTATAATAGTTGTTATGACAAGTTAATAGTTGTTACAACAACTATTTCCGATTTATGCAGATGAAATATTAGGAGGTATTACACAAAATGGTGCTGCATTTGGAACGAAGGGTAGGTTACATGCTCGGTCAGACACACCGTAAGGTAGCTGCGGAGTTAGGGGCGAGATTCCGGCCTTATGATATGACGATTGAGCAGTGGGGAGTGCTGTTCCGTCTTGTTGAAGAGGAAGGCATTAATCAAAAGGGATTGGCTGAGCGATGCGGGAAAGATCAGCCAACCTTGACACGGATTGTGCAGCACTTGCTGCGCAAGGGGTGGGTAGAGCGCAGAACCTGCGAACAGGATCGGCGCGCATATCGGTTGGCGGTAACTGCTGCCGGGCGCTCTATTGTGGATCAGTTGATTCCCATTGAGCAGGAATATATCGCTCAAGTTATGGCGGGATTCTCAAGCGACGAGGAGCAGCATCTGCTGCAACAACTGCAGCGGATTCAAGATAATTCTGCTGCAGCTGAGAAGGAACGGTTGGCAGCGGCGAGTCAGGGAAGCGGTGCGAACAAGTGAAAGACATGAATGTGGACTATAGAAATAACGATGAGATTCTTGAAGAAAAGCAGCCATTGTGGACGAAGCCATTTGTAGTGTTAGCTGGCTCGAATTTTCTCGTATCACTGAATCTGTTGATGATAACGCCCGCGCTGCCAGCTTATGTGAAGGATGCCTATCAAGCAGACAACATGACCGTGAGCTTTGTCGTCAGTTTGTTCGCTTTGTCGGCTATTGTGACCCGACTATTTGCGGGAAGATTTTTTGATCGGTTCCGAGCGATGAGCATTTTGATTGCTGGTTTGCTCATATATGCCTTGTCGACGGGCGCTTATGCATTTGTACCATCCTTGGCCTTATTCATGCTTGTGCGCATGATTTACGGCGCGGGATTTGGCATTACGAGCACAGCCCTAGGGACATTGGCAACGCGAATTATTCCTCCTCGACGCATGGGGGAAGGAATGGGTTATTACGGCTTGTCCAATAGCTTATCTATGGCGATAGCTCCGATTATTGGTTTGTGGCTGCTGCAAAGCTACGGATATGAGTACTTAATCGGAACGACGTTTGTCCTTATCATTATTATTTTTCCAATGCTGCCCCTATTGCGCAGTGCCAAAGCTCCTGCGAGTCAAGCAACCATTCGGCCGCAAGGCTCATGGATTGATCGGCGGGCATTGCTGCCGTGTACGCTTAATTTTCTTGTCACCATCACGTACGGAGGTATCCTGTCCTTCATTACCATGTTCGGTCAGGAGAGAGGGATAGCGAATGTGAGCCTATTCTTCTTATGTAATGCGATATCCATATTGGTTGTCCGTACATTCGCTGGCAAGCTGTATGACAGCAAGGGACATCTCGCGGTTGTCCCTGCAGGAGGAATAATGTTGGCAGCTTCGCTGGTGGTACTGGCCTACAGTGCATCGACGGGGATGCTGTGTCTTGCCGCTGCTATGTACGGGCTTGGATATGGCAGTCTGCAGCCTGCATTTCAGGCATGGGCTGTGCAGCGTGTACCTGCTGACCAGCATGCCGCAGCAACAGGCATGTTCTACAATTCAATTGACTTGGGTGTGGCTCTTGGTTCGTTGCTGCTCGGTGCAGTAGCATCAGTCACTACTTATAGCAATACGTACCTCGTATCCTCTTTGTCTGCGGTATTGTTGCTGCTCATTTATGCATTTGCTCTTCTTCGAGCGAGAGCTTCTCGGATGAGTGGGCGTGACGAAGCAACTGTTTCTGCCACTTAGATGCTGGAATGGAAAGAATAGAACAATGGGTTGTCTTTGTTATGTATGCAAAATATAAGTTAAAAAATAAATTTAACTCATTTACTTGACAAAAGTAAGTTATAACATTTATTATACTTACATAAAGTAAGTCAATGACATTAAATAAGCGTACAATTTTGAGTCAACATCAATAATTTGTCGCTAGCTATGAGCTATCTTGTCAGAACTGAATGTAAGGCAATAACGTTATACAAAATTTATTTATGAGGTGAACATGATGAAAAAAGTACTTGTTATTAATTCAAATCCTAAACCAACTGAAATGTCCTTCGCTCTTCGTCTTGGTGAGCACTACTTGACTGCGCTTCAAGCTGATGCGGATGTACAAATCGAGCGCGTAAATCTGTATGAAGAGAACATTCCATTGATCGACGGTACCGTATTAGATGCTTGGGGTAAAGCTGGCGCTGGTGAAGCATTGTCTGCAGAGCAAACAAGCACACTCGGCCGCATGAATGAAATTTTGGAGCAATTTATTGCAGCAGACGTTGTGGTATTCGTTACACCAATGTGGAACTTGAGCTACCCGCCGCTTCTTAAAGCTTATATCGATAACGTAGTTATTGCCGGCCGTACATTCAAGTACACTGCTGAAGGTCCACAAGGCTTGCTCGGAGGCAAGAAAGTGGTTCATATCGAAGCGCGTGGCGGTATTTACTCCGAAGGTCCAACAGCAGCTCTTCGCTTCGCAGACTCTTACCTGCAAGCGATTATGGGCTTCATCGGCATTAGCGATTACGAGAATATCGTAGTGGAAGGCATGGCTGCAACGCCTGACCGTGCAGAAGAAATTCTTGCTTCCGCGAAGCAACGTGCTGAGCAAAGCGCTAAGAACTTTCTGGCAACTGTAAAATAAGTTAGTTATATCAATCAAACATGAGTGTTCGCACCTGACCATGAGCCGGTTCCTATTGGAGCCGGCTTTTTTTCATTTGTCACCAATTAGGCACTCGCACATATGATGGTAACGAATGAAAGGGGGAGGGAGGTAACAGGCACTGAAGGGCTGCTTCTATCAATGGGCTCGTGACGCTGATATTCGTCTAGCTCAACGCGCAATCAATGGCGAACGCACCTGGCCTGCTTCCTATGCAATGTGGTTCTTTAGGCGGGCGGAAGAGTGCCCAGATACGTGGTTCAATCAACAAAATTCTGGTCGGTATCGAGCGCATTATTTCTTTTCCCCAACTGGGGACGACAGTCCAGCAGTGTATTCGGGGTAACGAGGCTTCATTAAAAAATCAGTCCAGATGAGACTGTAAAGGAGAGAGTGTAGCATGAATTACATGAGTTATGGTTATCCAACTCCGAACCAATCCGGTAATAGTTCGATTTCTCCAATGAGCACGTCAAAAGGCGGATCTTGTTGCGGATCAAAAGCTCCAATCAGTCCAACTCCGACGCCATATCCAGCACAGCAATCGATGCAGAGCATGCCGATGCAGAGCATGCCGATGCAGAGCATGCCGATGCAGAGCATGTCGATGCAGAGTATGCCGATGCAAAGTATGCCGATGCAGAGCATGCCAATGCAGAACATGTCAATGCAGAGCATGCCAATGCAGAACATGCAGATGCAGCAGCCTATGTCAATGCAGCAGCCAATGGCTATGCAGCAGCCGGTTGCAACGCAGCAGGCAGCTACAATGCCTCCTTCGGTCGCCAGCGGTAATGTGATTACGCCTTCCGGCACGGTTCTGACGGGGCTCCCGCAAGAACAATCCTTTATCGAGAACATTTTGCGCTTGAATCTTGGCAAGATCGGCACGTTTTATATGACATATGAAAACAACTCGGAATGGAATGCGAAGATATTCCGCGGTAAAATTGAGGCTGCTGGTCGTGATCATATCATTATCAGCGATCCGAGAACGGGTCAACGCATCATGCTGTTGATGGTTAACTTCGACTATGCGACATTCGATGAGCCGCTTAATTATGAATATCCATTCCGTCAGACTGAATCTTCTGAAGAACAGTAATTAGGCACTATCCGCCAGCAAGCCGCCGCCTCTCCGAGAGGTTAGGGCGGCTCTTTGCTTATATTCACAAAACATCCAACTTCCGTTAAACCTCTGATGAGGAACCAACGTTATAATCCGTGAGAAGGGAGAGAAAGATAAAATAATCTGAGGGAAAGGAGGGGAAATAAAGAATGCATAATGCTGCTTATAAGATTATGATCTTAACATCCCGTTTCGGGGAAGGACATTGGATGGTAACGCAGGCGCTCAAAGGACACATGGAGCAGCTTGGCATGCAGGTTATTGTTGTGGATTTGATGGCTGAGGCGCATCCGATGATGGATGCGATGTTTCGGTTTTTATTTACGCAAAGCCAGACGATGTCGCAATACGGGATTCACTATTATGGCTGGAGCTACTATTCAACGCGCCGAATTGAACGTACACATCCACTTGTGCGCACAGGGTTCACACTAGGCAAGGGCAAGCTGAAGCAGCTACTGCTGGAGCATCGGCCTGACGGCATTATTAGTACATTTCCCTATTTCGACGTCTCATCTGTTGTCCGGCAGATGAACAAAGCGATTCCCACATTTACGGTCATCACCGATTACGATCTCCATCATCGCTGGATATTGTCCACCACAGATCACTACTATGTTGCAACTGTCGAATTAGCCGAACAGATGATGAGAGCCGGTATCGCTCCAGATCTAGTGCATGTAAGCGGCATTCCAATCCGTGATCAATTTGACTTGTACCCTCAGCAGCACACGATGCAGTCCTCCATGCAAAATTATGAGCATGTGGAAGCACTATTCCATAAATATGGATTACATTCGGGGCTTCGAACTACGTTAGTAATGTCGGGTGGGCTTGGTGCACAGGCAATATCCAATCGATTTCTTCGCCTATTAGAACGAATCCCGAATCACCAGGTTGTTATTGTATGCGGCAGAAATGAACGCTGGGAGATAGAACTCAAGGAGAAGTTCCGTTTGTCGAGCAATGTACATGTATTCGGCTATGTGTCCTCTATTCATGAACTGATGTTATGCGCTAATGCAATGGTTACGAAGGCGGGAGGGGTAACCCTAACGGAAGCGCTTGCTATGCAGGTGCCTCTATTTATTGCGCGCCCGCAGCCTGGTCAAGAGCGGGAAAATGCTCGGTATTTCGCAAGGCATGGTGCAGCTGTTGTCGTGCGGCAGGACGTTGAGCTGGCGATGAGACTCTGCGAGGCGTACAATCAGCCGGCCCTGCTTGACTCCATGAAGCGAAGCATGGTGAGTCTGGCGCGTCCGTATGCTGCGAAACGGATCGCAACAGATATTCTGGACGCGATGACAAGCGAAACCTATCCAGCTCAATCCTCCTTACGCGCCAGCCAGTGCTTGGCTGCAATGGTTAACAATGCTACACATACGAGCAGTGAAGACACAGCGAATGCTGCCGAGAATTGATATTCATTGTATAAAATCTCAATATGGAGCGGCATTGTGTTCGTCTCGCCTCGTATATGCCCCGATACGACGGATACCGCCCCGAATTCCCCCATTGCCCTCGCATTACAAATGATTATGCCGTATAACAGTCCCCACTTGATATTGGGCAGCGTCACACGCCAGAACATTCGCCACCCGCTTGCTCCCAAGGTGGCCGCTGCCTCCTCCTCCTGTATTCCTTGCGTCTGCATGAGCGGAATGAGCTCCCTGGCAACGAAGGGGAAGGTGACAAATAACGTGGCTAATACAATACCTGGAAGAGCAAAGACGATTCGAATATTTTGATTGTCCAGCCATTCTCCAAACCATCCGTTTGAGCCAAAAATTAAAATAAATAAAAAGCCTGCAATGACAGGCGAAATTGAGAAAGGGAGATCCATCATAGTAATGAGCCATTGCTTGCCGCGAAATGAAAATTTGGTGATACACCAGGCTGCTGCAATGCCGAAAATTGCATTTAAAGGCACGGCGATTGCTGCAGTGACAAGCGTGAGCCGGATCGCTGCTAAGGCATCTGGGTCAACAAGTGCTGCCAGATAGACATCAGCTCCGCGCTTGAATGCTTGCACGAACACGGCCGCAAGTGGGAGTAGAATGACGAGCGCAATAAAGCCAAGAGCAGCGGCAATGAGCAGGTATCGGACATAGGATGATTCCGTTGTACATGCGCGAGATTGTGGCGCTGATGGCAAAAGTCCGCCTCCCATTGACTTGCGCCTAGTATGAGGGGGGGATTTAGGTTGTTCCGTAAGCAATGAGGTATCGGTCATACGGGTGATCTCCTTGTTTTCGCGTTTTCAAGTATTGTTGATGGGGTGAATCGGAGTGCAGTTTCATCCTTCATTGGCTCTAATGGGGCATAACGCGTCTGCCTATTCTCCATTGAATGAAATTGATGATAAACAGCAGGACAAAAGATATAACAAGCAATACAAGTGCAATAGCCGTGGCTGCGGCATATTCATATTGTTCCAGCTTCGTCATAATAAGCAACGGTGCAATCTCAGTCTTATATGGCATATTACCGGAAATAAATACAACGGAACCATATTCGCCAATTCCGCGTGCAAAGGCAAGCGCAAAGCCTGTCAGCAGCGGCGGTATGAGTTCGGGGAAGATGATTCTGGAGAATACTGCCCAACGCTTGGCACCTAAGGTTGCCGCTGCTTCCTCAACTTCCGTGCCCCATTGCTCTAAGATTGGCTGAACGGTTCGCACCACGAAGGGGAAGCCAATGAAGGTCAGCGCGATCATGATGCCAATCTGTGAGTAGGCGCTCTGTATGCCAAGCGGATACAACAGCTGTCCAATCCAGCCGTTCTCTGCATAGATGGAGGTCAGAGCAATGCCTGCGACAGCAGTAGGGAGTGCAAATGGCAGATCAATCAAGCCGTCTATCCATCGCTTTCCTGGAAATGAATAACGGACAAGCACCCAAGCGACAATCAGTCCAAAACAGACGTTGAGGAGTCCCGCGGCACAAGAGACGATAAAACTGATCCGATATGCTGCGATGACACGGTCATCCAGCACCGTGCTCCAAAACTCGCCCCAGGTTAATTCAGATGACTTCAAGACGATGGCTGACAGCGGTATGAGTACGAGGAGAGACATATAAATCAGCGTATAGCCTAGTGTGAAACGGAAGCCGGGAAGCACCGAATACGATGCTTTCCTCGGCTTGATGGGAGATCGGTCAAGGTGAGCGGATTGTGTGGTCATGATATCCCGTGCTCCCTTCTACTTTTTATAAATTTGATCAAATAATGCTCCATCAGCGAAGTGCTTCTGATGCGCGGCTTCCCATCCGCCGAAGTCATCCTGAATGGTGAGCAGCTTAAGTTCGGGGAACTGTGCCTTATGTTTGGCCGCAACGGCTTCTAAGCGTGGGCGGTAATAATGCTTTGCTGCAATCTCTTGTCCTTCCTCTGAATACAGATAGGATAAGTAAGCTTCGGCGACTTTGCGGGTTCCTCGCTTATCCACCGTTTTGTCGACGACCGCTACAGGCGGTTCCGCCAATATACTTAGCTTAGGAACGACAATTTCGAATTTATCCTGCCCAAGCTCGTTTGTGGCGAGGAAAGCTTCATTCTCCCAAGAGATGAGTACATCACCGATTCCTCGCTCCACGAAGGTGGTCGTTGCTCCGCGCGCGCCTGAATCGAGTACGGGGACATTGGCATAGAGGGCGGAGAGGAATTGCTTCGCCTTCTCTTCATCTTGTTTGTTCTCAGAGAGGGCGTACCCCCAAGCGGCGAGATAATTCCAGCGGGCGCCTCCGGAAGTTTTGGGGTTCGGTGTGATGACTTGAATACCGGGCTTGATGAGATCGTTCCAATCATGGATTCCCTTAGGATTGCCCTTGCGCACAAGAAACACGATCGTGGAGTAGTAAGGGGCACTGTTATGCTCAAAGCGTGTCTGCCAGCCCTCTTGAATCAAGCCAGCCTTGCGAATAGCATCAATATCGTACGCAAGAGCTAGGGTAACGACATCGGCCTTCAAGCCGTCGATGACAGCGCGGGCTTGCTTGCCGCTGCCGCCATGTGATTGTTTCACGGTGACATTCTGTCCGGCAGTTTCTTTCCAGTGTGCGGCGAATGCCTTGTTGAAGTCAGCGTATAGCTCACGGGTCGGATCGTAAGAAACGTTCTGTAGTTCCACAGTATCTTCAGAAGCAGTAGTTGGCTTAGCTCCTTCTGCTTCTCCCTGCCTGCCTGAATCTGAATCGCTGCGGCCGCAGGAGGCCATCAAGGCGAGCGTCAACACAGAAAGCATGATGATGATACGTACAGGTAAACGACGTTGTACTTTCATCGTGAATGTCTCCTTTCTTTCGCGCCTTCCAGCTCGAAGCGGGTGCGTTCTGTCCGTTCCAGTTGTACAATGTGGCCGTCATGGATCGTGATGGTCAGTGATCCATAGTTGAGTCCTTTCAATTGTTCTGCGATTCGCTCCAGCCACTTCGGATGGATGGTATCTAACCCGATTTGCGTTGGTTGGCTGCTCATATACATTCCTCCCTTGAACATGAATGCAAAAAAACCGAAGACACCCCTAAACATGCAGTTAGGTATGCGTCTCCGGTGATCCGGTCGACAGAAGTCGTGAGTCGTTGTTCTTAGTTGATTAATCATTATATTTCCTATAAGATAACTAAGGTATTGGTGTTATGGCAGTATGTTATCAGCAACCGGAGAGTAAGTCAATGCAGTTGCCCACTTATTTCCAAAGTTATATTAAGTTCTGGGAAATCGTGAAATGTGCTTGCCCGGAACGCGTTTACAATAGCTTTGTTATGAGGTAGGACAGGATGGTTTGCACCAGACTGCCGTTTACGACTATACTGGAATTGTTGCTACATTTATGAAGGAGGCAATGAACATGCAAATTACGTTGAACAATGGCTTGAGCATGCCGCAGCTAGGTCTTGGGGTATGGCGCGTTGAAGAGGGACAGCAGGTGAAGGATGCAGTGAAGACTGCATTGGAGACGGGCTATCGCTTAATCGATACGGCAGCTATTTATCAGAATGAAGCAGGCGTTGGCGAAGCAATTAAAGAGTCAGGTGTGAAGCGTGAAGATATATTCTTGACGACGAAGGTATGGAATTCCGAGCAAGGATATGATGCTACCCTGAAGGCGTTCGATGAGAGCTTACATAAGTTGGGGGCCGACTATCTAGATTTGTATTTGATTCATTGGCCAGTTCCTTCCCGGGATTTGTATGTGGACACATACAAAGCATTGGAGAAGCTCTATGCAGACGGACGCGTGCGTTCGATTGGCGTATCCAACTTCCATATTCCTCACTTGGAGCGTTTGGCGCAGGAATGCAGCGTGAAGCCGGTTGTGAATCAGGTGGAATGCCATCCGCGCTTGGCTCAGAACGAGCTGCGTGAATATTGCCAGCGCCATGATATTTATTTGGAAGCTTGGAGCCCACTGATGCAGGGTGGAGATATTTTGCAGAATGAAGAGATCGCTGCGATCGCGGAAGCACACGGCAAGACACCAGCTCAAGTGGTTATTCGCTGGCACTTGCAGCATGGCCATGTCGTCATTCCGAAGTCGATTACACCATCGCGCATACGCGAGAACTTCAATGTATTTGATTTCGAGTTGAGCAGTACTGAGCTGAGCAGCATCGATGCACTTAATGAAGATAAGCGAGTTGGTCCGAACCCGGATGAATTCGCAGTTACGTAACCGCAATTATTCGTTCGTTGCAACCCTGATATAGAATGGGAAAGTAAATAGAACACGGTTTGCCCCATCTCGGGACAAACCGTGTTCTATTTATCTTCGTCCATATTCCAATTGGCAAGCGCTGCGAATGGATTGTCTCGATCCTCATTGCTTGTATCATCTCGATATACAACATTGCTCTCATAGCTCGGATGTTCTTGAACCTCATTGCGAGTCAACTGAATGTGCTCCTGCATCCGTATATATACGAGTGCTGTGTTGTAGGCATCATCCAGCGCCCGGTGCTGATTCCCGACGAATGGGACGTCCAGTGCTTCCAGCGCAGCCTTAAGTCCAATCTGCTGATTATGCTCACGTTTCAGGGCAGTAGATACTTGCTTTTGCAAATTGTTATGATTGCGAAGCCAGTGCAGTGGAATCTTCTTCTGGCGACATTCCTTTAAGAATTGGGATTTATCATCCGGCCCCCAGGAACATAGTGCATAGTCATCCGTGTCAATCCACGCGATGAATTGATCAAGGACATCCTGCAGGGTGGAGGCTTGTGTAATATCCTCTTGTGTAATCCCGGTAAAATTAACAGTATCGTCTGTTAACTTGGGGGAAAGAGTCGGTTTGACGAACGCTTGAAACGTGTCAGCAACGGCGAATGTTCCCTCGTTCTCCGTCACTTTCACCGCCCCAATTTCAATGATTTCGGCAAACGCCCCTTTTTTGCGCTTTACGGTCATTTCCAAATCATAAATAATTGCTAACATGGTGCCGCTCCTATCTTTATTGACAGCGTATGATGCTTATATTGTAACACAAGTTGCGGCGGTCGTTGGAGGAACTACTTGGATTCTGCTGCTGCCCGAATTGAATCTATTCATTGACAGCGTGAAGGAAGCTTACTACAATGGAAGGGCATAAATAGAACGGTATGCACCAAACTCTATTCACAGTGTCGGAAGCTGTGAATAGAGAGGCGAAATTTTGCAAAGGCGTGTGAGTGGCCGCGTTCGGTAGCAGAACGCACAGCTTTGTATTGCCACAGCGCTTGGTTTCGTTCGCCCCCTGCTATAGAACGCAGGGGGCTTTTTTGCGTGTATAAGCGAGAGGAGCTTGACATCATATGAAATTACTTCAGTATGCGTTGCTTGTATTCCTTGGGGCTTGCAGCTATGGAACTCTGTCTTCCATTATGAAGCTCGGGATCGGAGAAGGGTTTACCGTTCCAGAGATTGTAGGCGGACAATATTTCTTTGGATGGCTGATGCTTGTGGTTATGACACTACTTTTCTCACGGCATAAGCTGCGCTGGAAGCAAGCCGCTGTGTTGCTCGCTTGCGGATTGTCTGTGAGCTGCACATCGATTACGTACGGCCTTGCCGTAGGAGAATTGCCAGCCTCCATAGCCGTTGTATTTCTATTCCAATTTACGTGGATTGGTGTATTGCTGGAAGCGGTTGTTACGCGCACGCGCCCTGAACCGATGAAGATCATTTCGGTTATCATCCTGCTCGTAGGTACTGTCTTTGCGGGCGGTCTTGCTGATCATGGATTGTCCGGATTGAGCTGGAAAGGGGCGGTGTTCGGAATGATTTCCGCAATATCGTTTGCGATATATATTTTTGTGAGTGGGCGTGTTGCAACCGATGTGCCTATTTTGACGAAGAGCTTATCCATGATTACGGGAGCTATGGTAGTTGTATTCCTCATGTTCCCGCCAGCATTCATTATGGATGGCACCTTGGTAGATGGACTGTGGAAGTTCGGATTGCCTATGGGGCTGCTGGGCATTATTATCCCGGTCATTTTCTTCGGAATAGGTGTCCCGAAGATTGGTTCTGGACTAGGCACGATTCTAGGAGCGGCTGAGCTGCCAGCGGCGGTAGTAATGTCCGTACTCGTTCTCCGGGAAGAAGTTACGATGTTGCAGTGGGCAGGAATCGTGCTGATCTTAGGAGGCATCTGTTTGCCGCAGCTGACTCTGGTGAATCAAAAGAAGGCGAACACAAGAGAGAAGATAGAGCGTGCAGGTGCATAATTAGAATAATAATGGCATATTGTCGAATGGAGTAGGAAGGGGAATCGGTACAGCTCGTCGAAGTGGGAATAAAGCTACTGAACAACCTGTGGGAAAGGGAGAAATGCGCTATGCATCATGTCGTATATCAGAAACAGAAAGCAGCAGCCCGATTGTTCATTGCATTCATTTGTATTCTATTCTCGGCGGGCCTTATCGTTCTGGCCGTGCTCGATTTCAAATTGCCGCTCAGCTTGCGAATTGCCTTCGCAGCGGCTGCATGCATTGTATTCGCTTATTGTGGGAGCAATCTCGTCGTATCCGTGCGTGCCTTAACAGCAGGAACCAATATCCTACTGACCTATGATCAGGAGACAATATGGAATGAATATGGACTCCGTGCAGCATGGGCAGATGTAGTCGATATTCGTGTCGAGCAGGGGCGAGTGGGCATCTTGTTCGTACCGGTATTCCCCAAGTTCGTTGTCGTTCTTAAGGACGGAACTAGCAGGAAGGTTGAGACGTTCCATACATTGACGGATCAGGAGATGAACGAATGGAGGAATCGATTGAAGCGGCATCAGAAGGTCGTACAAGGCAAGGCAGAGGCCGCGGAGCAATCGATGCCACTCGAAATGAAAGAAATTACACTTACCTAAGATGTACTTGTATTTGGGTATCTGGATTAGAACATATATTCATAATCCCCTTTAATAGAAAGAACAATGAGGCTAGTACGTACCTAATCGGGAAGTACTAGCCTTCTTCTCGTTGCCACAAGGGAATTCATGCTTATAGATCTTACCTAGTTCTCCGTGCCCAGCCATAAATCAATGGGCCGCTGTACGGCTGCGTGGAATGGCAGCTCAATCTTGCGTCCTAATCGGGCGGAGGCATATGCTGCGTAGATGATTTCGAGTACGGCACGCCCGTCCTCGCCTGTTACGCAAGGCTCCAGATTTTGCCGGACACAGGTAATGAAGTGCTTCAATTCCTGTGGATATCCTTGATTGAATGCTTCTTCATAGATGGTGAACGACCACCCTTGGGTGGAGCCTGCCTTCTCCATCGCATAATCATAGCCATGTTCGCTATAGGTCAGAGCAGCGTTGCCTTGAAAGAGGTCCGCATAGCTTACTCCCTTCGTACCGTATACTTCTATGTTGTCTGTCATCCCGCCAGGCTTCGCCCAGCTGTCCTCCGCGATTGCCGTTACACCATTCTCGAACTCCACGATCGTAACCGCATTATCTTCGCCCTTCGTTATCGCGCCATGCAGTACAGTAGACATTGTCGCATATACGCTTTTCACTTTGGCGCCGCCCATCATCCAGCGGAACCATTGCAGCGCATGGCAGCCCAGATCCATGAGCACGCCGCCGCCAGCCTGATTGATGTCATAGAACCAATCACTGTGCGGACCAGAATGCTTCTCTGCCTGCTTCAGCATATACACATCGCCGACGGCTCCCAGCTCGATCAGCTTGCGTACCCGCTCGAACTTCGGTGCGAAGCAGAGCTCTTCCGCATACATGAGCTTCACTTCTGCGCTGCGGCATGTCTCGATCATCTCGTCGGCCTCTTCCAAGGTAACGCATAGCGGCTTCTCTACGATAACGTGCTTGCCCGCATGCGCAGCAGCAATACATACGCGGTAATGGAGGAAGTTCGGCAGGCAGATGTCCACGACCTCACAACCAGAATGCGCCAACAGCTCATCCATGTCTGTATACACTTGCGGTATTCCATGCCGTGAAGCGAATGCTTCTCCTTTCTCACGATTGCGGGCATAGACAGCGACTACCTCTGCCTCTGGAACGAATCGGGTAAAGGACTCCATATGAATGTCGGCCACGAAGCCAGCGCCACAAATGGCTACTTTCGTACGATTCATTACGCTTATCTCCTTTCAAATGCCGCATCATGCTGGTGAACAGCATGTGTGGATGGTTTCGATTTGAACAGCAGCAGGAACAACACTGCCACGACAAGCGCAGCGCCTGCCGGGTACAGCCAGAAGCTCTTCCATTGTGCAAGCGCAGCTGTTCCGCTAGCTGTCACGGTATTGTTGAACAGACTGCCGGCAATAAGTGAGCCGAAGTAGATGCCGATTCCCTGCGTGAACAGGAGCAGCAAGCTTTGTGCCTGCCCCTTTACTCGGCTGTCTGCTTGCTGATCGGCATAGATGAATCCGGTTACAAAGAAGAAATCATAACAGATGCCATGGAGAGCGATGCCTACGATCATGAGTGATCCAATCTGATCAGGCGCACCGAAGGCGAATAGGACATAACGAAGTGTCCAAGCAAGCATGCCGATCAGGAGCATGATTTTGATGCCTAAGCGGCGGAAGAAGAACGGGATAAGCAGCATAAAAGCGATTTCCGACATCTGGCCGATCGTCATGACGCTGCCTATATTGGCGAACCCAGCAGCCTCTAAGAAGGGAGACGCAAACGAATAATAGGCTGCAAGTGGGATGCAAATAAGCATCGAGCAGATGATGAAAACACAATAGCTTCGCTCCTTAAGCATCTGCAGCGCGTCAAGACAGAGCAGGTCGCGAACAGAGAGAGGCTTTCCTCTGGCGGGAGCGGGCGTATTGGGCAGAGTGAAGCTGAATATACCGAGCAAGAGGGATGCAATAGCAGAGATGTAGAAGATGAAGGAACTGTCGGAGTAGCCCAGTTGGCCGATAAGGACGCCTGCCACAATCCATCCGATTGTGCCGAACACACGAATCAGCGGGAATGTCTTTGCAGCATCCGCAATATGGTGAAAAGCTACATTGTTACTTAGTGCCAGTGTAGGCATATAACACAGCATATACAAAAAAAGCGTCCACAACAGCGTTGTTCCGCTGCCTGCCTCGACTTGCCTGCCGACCATCCATAGAAGTGCACTGCCTGCAAGATGAAGGAGGCCCATCACTTTCTCAGAGGCGAAGAAGCGGTCAACTACCATGCCGAGAAAGAAAGGAGCAATAATGGATGCAATCGCTCCAACGGAGTAAGCGGTTCCAATAATGGATGACAAGCCATATTTGCTGAGTGTAAGCCCCGCAGTGGCGTACCAAGCCCCCCATACGAAAAACTGCATGAACATCATGAATGATAATCGTGGAATAACGAGCCTTCGCTGCATCTGCCCCCTCCTCACTTTATTTTACAAGGATGAATGTCTGTGCTGTAACGCTATTATTATTCATATTCAACTGAGTTGTCTACTACGCATACAAGTTGCTGGCGAATTGGTTCACATAGAAGGATCATTTTTTTGTGTTCCCCCTAAAAACAGGAAGGCCCAGCCTTCATAAGATTCCAGTATTTGCCGATATATTCAATAATGATTTGGATATTTATACAATTTTGGGAAGAAGAAAAACAGACCCATCAGATGAAAGATTCCAAGTGAGGGGGAATTGGCGATGAAGCATGCGAAAAATCAGCCTAAAATCGACTCGCCCGGTGCTGGATCAGTAGGATCTGAGAAGCAGCGGATGCAAGACGAGCAGATGGCGGAACATGCGGCCCGTATGAATGCAGAGGAGAAGTGGCGAGAGGATATGCGCAATGGAGTTCACTATGGCGGCGTCGATCTGAACGGCACAATTGTGGAATTCGAAAAGCAAGACTTTTTCGAGCCTGGACTGAGCTTTTTATTTCCGAAGGATTTTCTCCTGTGCACGCTAGAGACTGAACAACAGATGGTTTATCAGAATGAGGCTCACGCTCTGAACATCATCTTGCAATATACAGAACGTCCTGAGCAGGCCATCGACTTGAAGCAGATGAAGACGGACATGATTCGCAGCATGGCAAACATGGAGCTTCATACCGAGTGGCTGGAGGATGGAACGGAGGAAGTGAATGGGCAACTGATCCATTACTGTTCCTTTTTGAATCCAGTGGCGCATGGCAAGGTGTTCAATTTTCTGTTTTTTGTAGATGCTGGACACAAACGCCTTATCGCCAACATTAACGGGAACGACAAGCATGTAAAACGATGGTCCATCATCGCGCTGGAAATGATTCGATCGGTGGAGGGGGCGAGCGCATGAGTGTATCGACATTGTCCTATCAAAATGTACGAATAAAGCCATTTTCCCATATGCAGCTGCTGGAGCTTGCCATCGTGCAGCAGGTGAATGAGCATGGGAAGCTCACCTTTACGGGCGTTGTCGCGGAGGAGCATAAAGACAATGATCTCTTTTCGCTGAACGAGCAGACGCCGGTTCAGGTGATGGAGCTTCTGGAGCAGGGCGGAGAACGGATATTGTTTTCCGGGATTATCACCGAGATGCGCATCGAACGGACGAGAGATGTATATACGATTCACGCGGAAGCATGGACAAGCTCTGTCATGTTGGATATTCGCGTCAAGAGTAGATCTTTTCAAGACGCTTCGATGACATACAGCCAGTTAGTTCGGAAAATGGGCGCGGATTACTCCAATTACGATGTGCAGTACACGACGGATCATAATCCGGGTATCGGACAGTTCGTCCTACAGTATAAGGAAACGGACTGGGCATTTTTGAAAAGAATGGCCTCACGCCTCGACACGGTTGTGGTGCCCGCCGAGAAATTCAAGGACGTCAAATTCTTCTTCGGCTTGCCGGATACCGGGACGGTCAAGAAGCTGGATGATTACCAATATGTCGCCAAGAAGAAGCTGGCGGATTATATGGCTTATCACCATAATATTCGGCCGGATTCCCAAGAGAGCGACTTTATCTCTTATGAGGTAACGACCAGACAACTGCTGCATCTGGGTGACGCTGTAGACTTCCAGAGGGCGAAGCTGTATGTCGGGAAAGTCGTCTCGACAATGGACAAGGGAGCTATGTCGCACACCTATACGATTACTACCCGCAAAGGTTTGAACCGGGAATTGCCATTCAACGAAGCCATTCGAGGAGCTTCGATAGGAGGAACGGTTCTGGCGATTAACAGAGACAAGGTCAAGGTAAGGCTCGATATCGATAAGAATCAGGATGCTGGAACTGCGCACTGGTTCCCTTACTCTACTGTATTTGCATCTGCGGATGGAAGCGGCTGGTATTGCATGCCAGAGGCAGGGGACAGTGTGCGCGTGACATTCCCAAGCGAACGGGAGGAGGAGGCATTCGCCATCAGTTCGGTCAATTCCTATGCCGGCGAACCTGCAGGTGCTTCTCCGGGTGGCCAGGGAGCGGGTGCATCGGCATCCGGCGGCGGTTCGCAGGACCGGATGGCTGACCCGAATGTTCGTTACTTCCGCAATTCGGCAGGCATGGAGGTTACGTTAGCGCCAGGTCATGTGCTCATTTCGGCCAATAATGGGCAAGCGACGATTATGCTGGATCAGAGCGGCTCGATCACGATTGCCGGTCAGAAGGAAGTGTCGCTGACGTCCAAGGAGAATGTGACCATCCGGGCGGACAAGAAATTGCTTATGACGGCTAGTGAGGAAATTGCGATAGAAAGCCAGAAGGGCGGCAAAATCGTGCTGAATAGCGGCGGAAATACGGAGCTCAAAGGAACCGAAGTATTTACGAACTAGCAGACATTTCTGGCGCTTGGTGCGGAAAGGACGATCAAAGTGACAAGAGACGAAGCGCTGCGCCATTGGCTGGATACGGCTGTGACCGACAAGCGCATGGAGCTGATGCTGGCACTCCATCGGGAGGTGCTGGCGCATCGGGACAGGCTAACCGGCGAAGGGATCGAGTCGTTCAAGCAGCTATGCGCGGACATCCGCCGCATGCAGGATGAGAAGCGGAAAGGCAAGATCAAGTATATTCATTATTCAATCCTGCGGAGCCAGATTTTGATCGGGGATCATCGTTGCCGCATAGCTGCGTATGATGCACAGTGGCATGGCGACACTTCGACATGCACGGCCGAGTATGACGCGGGCTGGGCGTTCGCTAAGTTAGACGAATTCAAGCGGCATCTGTCCGAGACAAGTAAGAAGTATGTCGGCAAGCTGCTGCCGGCTGACGTGGCAGTTGTAGTGCAGGGAGATATCGTCTGGTATATGGCCTATTTGATCAAGCTTGCCAGATATGCACTGAGAGAGGCCGTGCGAACAGACGAATTCGCAGCAATTGATAAGGAAAATGAACTGTTCATCTATGTGGGCGAGCACCGGGATCGCGGAGAGCTGGTGTACAGATACGAGGCAAGAACCAAGGACGTCGAGACGCTGAAGGAGATGTTCTCTGAGAGCGGCAGATCGGAATATGTGTATGAAGTTTTTCACGGCGCGAATTTGAGCGGCATGTACTTTCAACTGCTGAATCTTAGTTTTGCCGACTTTTCCGAAAGTGCACTGGTTGGCAGTTTGTGCTTGGGCTGTGGGCTAATCGCAGCCGATTTTCGCGGAGCGAATCTGCAAGGAGCTGACTTGAGCAATAACATCTTGCATGGTGCGAGCTTCCGTGAGGCGAATTTGCAATCTGCCAAGTTGGAGCATATCAAGGCGGGAATGAGTTTTCCGTCGCAGGAACAGCTCCATATCCCACCCTTCATGGAGACAAGCTTTGCGGGGGCGAATTTAGAGCAGGCGAGCTTTCGGGGAGCAGAGCTTAGGGGAGCCGATTTCCGAGGAGCGGTGCTGACGGGAACAAGCTTCGCGGATACGGACTTGGCCGGGGCGATGTTCCGGGCGTCAGATGTGAAGCGGCTTGATTTAACTGCTGAGCAGTTGGAGCACATCATCATCGATGGAAGCGATAAGGCATGATCAGCGAAGGTTGGATGGTTAGGCTGGGTTGAAGGGGATGAGCAAAGGTGGACTACTTTATCATTTCGCAGGATGAGTGCGTGGAAAATAAATTTCAATTCGCTGGCTTGAAATCCACCAATAAAACGATTGAGCTTACGCTGGATCGGGCGGATGAAATCAATGACATTACAGCTGTATTCGTCGAAGGCCATGCAGACAGTGTATATCCCGATTATATCGGCAAGCCTGTCGTTCTCGTAGCGGATGAGCTGAAAAAGGTACTGGAGCGGCATGATTCGGAATTGGCATACAAATGCGCCGTGTTGTCAGATCCGAAGAACAGCATGCAAAAGGTATACTGGCTGCTTCTATTGCCGAGGGTGGATTGTTTATCGGATCGTACTGTCTTCGACAAGACGGGGGCAGTGAAGCGCATCGTCATTGATCGAGCGAAGGCGGACGGCCATGCGGTATTTCGCGTGCAGGGACTGCTGGAGAAGCACGTCTTCATCAATCTCGATGTTGCCGAGAGCTTGCTGCGTAAGGAACTGCTGGGCATTAAGCTGGAGAAGGTGGAAAGCTGCTGCGAGCCGGATCCTACATCGTTTGATTCTGCATAGTTTGGATCCTGCACAGTTGGTACCCTTGTCGGTTTGTACTCCACACTGTTTGTGCTCTTGCATATTTTATACCCTCGCATAGGATGTGCTCTCGTTATGTTCGAAACTTGCATCATTCTGTTCGCAAACGTTGCGGCAGATAACGGTCAGGAGGAGATGGAAATGGAATTAATGATGGATGACGGAGGCGGACAGAAGGAGCCGAAATACGTCTTGCACGGTGCATATTGCTTTTGTCCCCAAGGGTCACGTCCAGCACGGATCGTCGTTCCAGCAAGCCATGGGGATTACATTCATGATCAGCCGCAGCTGAACGTGAACGATTGCGTGCCAATGGTCAATATCAGGCCGTTCGGCTTGTGCAAGAGTACGGAGAACCCTGCGGTGCAGGCCGTCATCGATGCGCTTCCTCCGATGCCGAAGCAGGAGGAGGCTGGCTGGTTCGCTAGTCTTTTCATTAAGCAAGAAGCACCACCGCCCGAAAAAGTGCCGGAGCCCTTATGTGTCGCGATGTGCGTGCCGAATATTACGTTTCCGTGGCAATCCGGGAAAGAGGATGTGTTGATCGAGGGGGCGCCCGCACTGCTCGATACGTGTTGGAATAAGTGCGTATACGGTGGAATTATCGAGATAGTTCATAACGGTCAAAGGGAGTAAAAGCTGGCGGGAGGAGGGGCAAGAATGAAACTGCCATTTGGCGGATTGAGTGTGGAGATGGATGCGGAGCTGCAGCGCATAACCGAACTTTCCTTGCATATGAGTGTCAATGAACATATCGAGCTTCGACTCAGCGCCATTATACCGGAGCAGAAGAAGGACGGATTCCTTCATGATCTGAAATTCGGTGATCGGGTTATCGTTCGACGCGAGCCGAGAGAGAACGGGGAAGACGAGCGCTGGCATGGAAACGTGCTGTTCCATGGAATCATTCGGAATATGGAAATAAGCTGCGTCCGGCAGGTATATATGCTGCAGGTGGAGGCTGTGTCCTCCACCTATATGATGGATATTGAGCGCAAGAGACGCTCTTTTCAGCAAGTGGACATGACCTATAGTGAAGTGATCGAACAGGTACTGGGCAGTTATCTGAAGGCAGATTATTTGGATTATGCCATGAACGATGCCAAGATCGGACAACTAATTGTACAGTATGACGAGACGGACTGGCAATTTATAAAGCGCTTGGCATCGCATGTTGGCGCTGTCGTCCTGCCGGATGCGACTTCCGGGGCGGCTCGGTTCTCCGTTGGCGCCTCCATGAACCAGCAGCCTGTCGTCGTAGCCAATGAGCATTATGTGATTCGCAAAGATCTGCGCCGCTATCTCCTGGCCCGGACGAATGAGGATTCCAAGCTGCAGCATACGGATTTTATTAGCTTCGAGGCAGATATACCTCTCCTGCTGCCGCTCGGGATGCCAGTGACCTTCGACCGACGGGTGTTCGTCGTCTATCAGGCGAACCTTGCCGTCCAAGACGGCCTCCTTCGCTGCACCTACTCATTCTGCAGCGTTGATGGCTTAAGGCAGGGACGGATCTTCAATGCTCGGCTTCAAGGCATATCGTTGGAAGGAACGATAACTGAAGTGTTGCGCAATCAGATCAGGGTTCATCTCGGCATTGATCCTGCACCGACTGTAGGGAATACGTGCTGGTTCCCGTATTCAACTGGCATCGACAATCAGATTTCGTACCTGATGCCGAAGCCAGGCTCACAGGTGAAGCTGCATCTGCCAACCTTAAACGAGGGAGAGGCCATTGCGATTGGATCGGTCAGACAAGGAACGGAGCAGAGCAAGTATGGGCATAAGCTCGCTGATCCGCAGAACCGGTCGCTGACCAACGATACGGGCAAGGAAATGCGGCTCACTCCGCACGATGTCATATTCATCGCTGATGATGCGGGCAGCATCAAGATGCGGCTTACAGGCGACGGGACGGTCGAAATCGCAGCCAATACCGATATGTATGTGCGGTCTTCGGATAACGTGTCGATTGGAGAGAGCGGGAGTGCCGCGGCGGAAGCAGTCCCGGTCGTGCCTAAGCGGATCAGCGTGTCTGCCGGGGAGGATGTGCTTCTTAGTCGCAGTCCTGGGGAATTCGTTACTCTTGAGCATGCGATTGCCGTTCAGGATGCGACTTATGTGATGGCAGCCAAGATCATTTATTTGGGCGAGCCAGGGAAGCCGCCAGCTGTGACCTTCGATGACAGCGCTCTGTTGGAAGAGGACGCGAAGCAGATGAAGGAGGTTAACGATCAGGCGCTCGCCTATCGGGAAGCGTGCATTGCCAAGGCGGAGGAAGCGAAGAGCAAAATCGGGTTCGGGGTTATTGCGCTCGTCGTAGGCGTCGTGGCCGTGGCTGCTGCAACGGTAGTGACGGGAGGCGCAGCCTTGCCGCTTATCATTGGTGCAGCAGGCGCCGTGTCCGCGGTCGTAGGAGCGAGCGAGATCGCGGAAGGCAGAGAGGATTTCGCCAAGGCCCAGGTGGGTGATTTGTCCCAATCCTACAATTTTATGCGGGATACGGTTCTTGGAGGGAACGAGGAATTATACAATATCGTCAAGTATGGCTCCGTAACCATTTCCGTGCTTGGGGGAGGCTTCATGCTCGGCGGCACTACCTTGCTGGCAGGCGGATTAAGCGGCGGTGCCATTAGCACGGGCGTCACCGCGATATTCGATCCGTATGCTCCGCTTGACGGGAGCTTCTCGTGGGGAGCGCTTACCGGGCATTACTTGAAGAGCTTTTATAACGGCGCTCTTGCGGGGACAATTTCCGCAGGTATATTAAAGGGCGGGTGCGGGGCCGGCTGGTTGACCCAGTTCGGCCAAAGATATGCGGCAAGCTACGTGTCCGCGAACGTGCTGCAAATTAGCAATTCCGGCAATTCGGATCTGGCTGGCAACGCGGTGACAAGCGTCTTTGGAGCGGCATTTTCTTTTATGGGCGGCAAGAATCCATTTGGAAAATACGGTGCTGGAGTTGCGGGCGATATGACGGGAGAATCGGCTCTCCAGCTCTGGAAGAACGGCCAGCTCGATAAAGAGACGCTGCTCAATCAGTTGAAAATATCGTTGGTCAGTAATGTCGGCAACCTGGTGACGAAGGGAGATCCGATTGATGTCGCCAAAGGAAGATTCTATGTACAGGCGACCGATCTGATTATGCACGATATTGGAGATGTGCTGGAACTGACGCGCAGCTTCAACTCGCACAATCCGTTCGTCGGTCTGCTCGGCAGAGGGTGGATCAGCGCGCTGGAAAGCTCGCTTACCCGAATTGAAGATCGGGCATTCCTGATCTGTATGGACGGGCATTTTGAGAGCTTCGTTCAGCAAGACGGCGAATGGAGAAATGAACGGGCAGGTGCGCTCGATTACCGCCTGATTGATGAGCCTGACAAGGAACGTTATCTCGTCAAGCACCAGCATATGACTTATGTGTATGACGGGGCTACAGGACGGCTGCAATCGTTTTGTGATCGCAATGGCAACGAAACGCTCTTCACGTATAATAAGCACGGATTAAGCACGGTAACGACACCGGGTGGGAAGCTGCTGACGATGACGTGCGAATATGGGAAGCTGCTGGCGGTTGAGGATAATATCGGTCGCAAGGTTGCGTACTGCTATGACGGCGATTTGCTAATCGGGGTTACCTACCCGAACGGAGGCAAGGTAGCCTATCTGTATGATACGGAAGGGCGGCTGCTGACCATAACGGATCAGAATGGCCGCACGTACGTCCGCAACGTCTATGATCGTCAGGATCGGATTGTAACCCAGTATGATTATGAGGATAATCGAACCGATATTACGTATGACGAACGCGGTAGACAGACGACCTTTACGTTCCATGCTACCGGAGTAACCGAGACTTTCCGTTACAACCGCGATTATTTCGTTACCGAAATTGAGTACGGAGACGGAACACAAGAAGCATACACCTACGATGTTTTCCACAATAAGAACAGCCATACCGCGGCGAACGGCGCCATAACGCAGTGGGAATATGACCCGTACGGCAATTTGCTGAAGGAGACGCTTCCTGACGGATCGCAGATTTGCCACCAGTACGACGAGGAGCAGAACCGGATCTGCACTCGAACATCATATGGCAGCGAGACGCATTATACCTATGACGCTTGCGGCAATCTGCTGGAGGAGCGCGTTCGGGTTGATGACGAGGATGGGGTTGTTAGTGCGGCGGCTTCGGCATATGCCGTTACTTCCTATCGATACGATGAGCGCGGCAGATTGCTTCGCCGGATCGACCCGCTCGGATATGCAACTTCTTACCGCTATGAGGTGCAGCATGCAGACGCGCCAACCCTCGTCGAGGATGCGGAGGGGCAGCAATTCCGGTACGGCTATGACGATGCTGCGCGCTTGACGAGCATCGGAACCGCGTATGGAACGGTAGAGTTTGCCTACAATGCAATCAATCAGAGAACGCGCATTACGGATGCGGCTGGCAATACAACCATTCTGTTCTATGACCCGATGGGAAATCTCGTGAAGAAGGTGCTGCCGAACGAATACGTGGAGCAGCGGGGCAACGGGATAGGGACGGAATATCGGTATGACTTCATGGATCGGCTCATTCGGACGATGGATCCGATGGGCAATGAATATCGGGTCATGTATGACATTCATGACAATGTGATCAAGGAAGTGAACCCGAATCACTATACCCGCACGGACGATGACGGGGCGGGCATCGAATATGTGTACGATCACCGGAATCGCCGCGTGAGAACGTTGTACCCGGACGGCGGGATTGCACGCACGAAATACGATGCTGCGGGCAATGTGATCAAGACGATTGATCCGGAGCATTACGATCCGGCGACAGATGACGGGCCGGGAATGGAATATGCTTATGATACGGTGAATCGCCTGATTCAGATTACTGACCCGGAAGGGCATGTGAGCCGCCGTTTCGTATATGACGCCGCTGGAAGAGTGATCAAGTCAATTGATGCGCGCGGCTGGCTGAGCGGCACGACGGATGAGGAGCGCTTCGGCACACTTTATGCTTACAATCGCGCTGGTTGGCTCTGTGAGAAGCGGGAGCCTGTGGAGGAAGCAGACGGAACGATTCGGTACAGGCTGACCCTGTATCGATACGATCTTGCAGGCAACCTTCTGGAGGAAAAACGGACGGCTGAGCATGTGAGCGAAGCAGGATATCCGGGTCTCTATTACAGTATCCGCTACCGTTACGACAAGTTGGGCCGGGTCATGATGATTCGTGACGATACCGGAGCCGAGGTTCATTATACGTATGATTGTCTCAATCAGAAGACGTCCGAGCGGCGCAAGATAAGCGATCGGAAAGAGCAAATTACCTCCTATGAGTATAATGCGGTCGGCTGGCTGGAGCGGAAGATTGAACGGATTGACGTGGAAGACCTCGCAGAAGAGCGGGCAGGAAATGAAGGCGAGAAGGTTGCGGCTGTTACTTCGTATCGGTATGATCGCAACGGCAATTTGCTTAAGCTCGTTACACCGGAAGGATATGAGACGGAAGTAAGCTACGACCGGGCCGATCGCATCGTGCAGATTAGCCGCAGGCTGAGCAAGACTGCCAAGGCTAGCAGTATGTATTTCAAATATGACCACGCAGGCAATGTGCTGGAAGAAACGGATGCGAACGGCAATCGCGTTCTATACGGCTATGATGTTATGAATCGACGGATTCGCATCGTAGGCAAGCAGGGAGATACGACAAGGCTCTTCTATGATAAGAACGGGCAAGTTGTGAAGCATGTCGTACCGAATCAATATAATAAGCTGACTGATGATGGCGAAGGCACGAACTATCAGTATGACGCGATGCAGCGCTTGACCGAGGTGCGAGATGCCTACGGACACATTGTAGAGCGGAATCGTTACAATGCAGCTGGCGAACTGATGCGCAAGCTCATTGACGGCGTTGAAGTAGAATATACGTACACGATTGGCGGACGGGTGAAGCAGATTCGGACAGCGGAAGCGATCGCTCGCGGCAAGGTGAGCCAGCAGTATACGTACGACGCACTCGGTCATATTACGGGCATTGTAGATGGGGAAGGCAATGCTACGAATTATAAGGTAGATGCATGGGGCAATGTTCGAACCGTGACTCGTGCAGACGGAAGCGAAGAGCGGTACGACTATGATTATGCTGGGAATATTACCAGCTCGACAGATGGCAACGGGAATACAACGCAGTATCAGTACAACAGCATGGGCAAGCTGGCAGCCGTAATTGATCCTTCGGAGCAGAAGATGGTGTACCAGTACGATCGGCAAGGTCGTCTCGCCCGCCAGATCGATCGCAATGAGAAAGTGATTGAGTACGAGTATAACTTCAACGATCAACTGGTGAAGCGTAGAGAAGTTTCCTCCGGTAAGGAAGAGATGTTCGTTTACAATGGCGATGGCACGCTGCGAACTGCACAGAATGAGCATATGCGCTACGACTACGCGTATACGGCGGACGGAAGGCAGTCAGCGAAGTACTGGAGCGAGCCTGCGGAGATTGCAGGGGGTCTGTCAGATGCTGAGAAGCTGCGCCAGTCCGTAATCGAATCGAAGCAGCGCTCGCTAACGGATTCGGTTATGGGGTCGAAGGGCAATCCGACTAACGACCTTATAAACAAGCCGGTTCACAGGCAGGAGCGGGTTCGACGGAAATGGTTCATGGGAACCTACTCTGCAGAGGAAGCGGGCGGCACCAAAGGATTGAATGATTCGAACAGCTCGAATGGCTTCGCTGGGATTAGCCGCTCGAACAGCGCGGGTGGCTTCAATGGCATGAACGTTCCGAACGACACGAACCTCCTGAATGGGGGGGACAGCTCGAAAAGCCCGAATGGCTACAATAGTTTGCCTGGCTCCAATGTTCCAAACGTTTCGAATGGTTTGCACAGATTGCAGATGAATGGGACGGGCGATCAACAACATGGCGGCATAGAACGAATCAGTGGGCAAGCCGGGCAGCATGCAGGCCAGAGTGCGGGACTCGATGGGGCGAATTCTGTAGGAGATGCATCGCAGAGATTACAGCATGGGCGGCATGATGTAAATCCAAGTGATGCCCACCAACAACAAGCAGGTAAGTTGCCGAATCAACCAAACGACGTTCAACAGCAATTGCGCGAACTGGAATCGCGTGGCGCTCGCAAATTGTTGGAGTACCGCTACGACGCAGGCGGCAACATGATTGGACTGACCGATGCGGCAGGCAGACATATTGAATATCGCTATGATAAAATAGGACGTATCCAGGAAGTGGTACAAGGCGAGGAACGTCTTGCGCAATATCGATACGGAGAAGGCAATCGCATCGCCTCGATCCTGTATGGCAGCGGTGTCGGCGTCGAGTATGGCTATGACCGGGATGGTCAAGTGAAGAGCTTGCGCGCGACGAGTCCGGACGGCGACCAACTGCTGAACTATGAATACAGCTATGACGGCAACGGCAACCAGACGGTGAAGATGGAGCCGCAGCAGATGACGCTGTACAACTACGACAGCTTGAATCGGCTGAAGATAGCGGATTACGGCAGCGGAGCTCAGGAGCAGTTCAAGTATGACCGAGCAGGCAACCGCATTAGCCGCATCCTAGACGGGAAGGCAACAAGCTATTCATATGACAGCCGAAACCGGCTACTTTCTCTTTTGCAAGAGGACACGGAGCAGAAGACGGAGTTCGAATATGATCGTCAGGGCAATCTCATCTTGGAGCAGTCGCACCTAGGCACCACAGCCTATGCGTATGATGCGTTCAACCGAACCGCCAAGGTACAGATGCCAGACGGATCTTACATGGAGCAGGGGTACGACCCGGAAGGACTTCGCAGCTGGGCTAATGAAAATGGCCTCGCAAGCCGATTCGTGTACGATGGCTGGAACCTGATTAGCGAACTGGACGGAGATCATCAAGTCAAGACATCCTATGTGCGCGGACATGAACTGCTTGCGCAGGTGAATAGGCAAGGGGATTCCTACTACTACCTGAACAATGAGCACGGAGACGTCATGCGCATCACGAACCGTCTCGGCGGCATTTTAAACAGTTATGAGTACGACGCCTTCGGCCAGACGATATCTGCCACAGAGGGCATTCCGAACCGCTTCCGCTACGCAGGCGAGCAGTTCGACGCGATCACGCAGCAATACTATCTACGCGCAAGGTTCTACAATCCGGTCATTGCCCGCTTTACGCAAGAGGATGAGTACCGTGGTGATGGTCTCAACCTGTATGCATATGTCGGGAACAATCCGATTAATTATGTGGATCCGAGCGGTTATAGCAGTCAGAATGTTGGCTGCGGTGGCGGCGGTAAGAAGGAAGGGCCTTATGATAAGGAACAAGCACCTAAATACAACACAAAGATTAGATGGGGTATTCATGAAATTAATGCAAGAGAACATGGTAAAGGCTTCTTTGGAGAAAGAATAACTCAGAGTAACTCAAGAGTAGATGACTTCGAATTGAAAATAAATCCAAACAATGAAAGTTACTATTTATCTCATCCAAAGGGAGGGTATGTCCAATTTGAAAATTTAGTAGGTGATGTTTTGCAAGATGGAAAGCTGATCATAAAGCCTAAATCATTTTATCATGTTGATGAACTTCCGGAATTCGCTAAAAATAAAGTTGTTCAAGAGGCATTAAGGCAGCAAGAGTCAGCGTTTGCGCCTGGATATAAGGTAGAATGGTTAGTTTCTGATAAGAAGGCTGTCGAGCAATTAACTAACTTGTTCAAATCTAAAAAAATTGATATTGCTGTAAAGTACTATCCCGAGTAAAGGCTGGGTGTTGTAAATGAAGATCTTAAAGGAAGCCGAGCTGAAGAGTTTAATTTCAGATGAAAAACTATTGAGTTCATGTACTTCAAATTTTGATGATGCTCGTTTAAATGAACTGCTAGTGTATTATTTGTTTTTTAAAAGTAATTCCGACTCAATTTCTCTTGATAAACAAACTGCTTATTACAGCATGTATTATTGGTATGTACAGTTTAAAGAAAGGTATTTTGAAGTATATGGGCATGATGAAGGGATCGAGCAAGAAGGATTTAAACTATTAGAAAAGATAGAGGAGCAACTTGAGGAGGGAGTGGACTGGGGGATAATTGAGAACATAGAACTTAAAACCATTTGATTGGATTGTCAACACTAAATCAGACAGCTTTTTTAAGGGATAATCTTCTGTAATCTACTGGACTCATATAGCCTAAGGTTCCATGGATGCGATGTTTGTTGAACCAATTTACGTAGTCATATAGCTCC
>Ga0209566_100281_pt1 | contig 47013 bp, 42 predicted proteins | sample Araplavi_mTSA_r2_2_FD_184287 | JGI IMG/M metagenome (GOLD analysis project Ga0209566, IMG submission 184287) | Arabidopsis root microbial communities from North Carolina, USA - plate scrape CL_Cvi_mTSA_r2 (SPAdes) (version 2) | ecosystem: Host-associated > Plants > Roots > Endosphere | place...
CTGACCTCGGCGCTGGCGCTGGCGGGATGCTCGAGCCTCCCGGCCGGCACCCCGTCCGCCGCCGGGACATCCGCCGAACGCCTCGGCACGCTCCAGCAGCAGAAGGAAGCCGCACCGGAAGACATCCGGATCGCCACTTCCCTCGAACTCACGCGGCAGGAATACGTGCGCGCCGAGCTGAAGGCCGCCGACCGGCAAAACGCACAGGGCAACCACAGCGCGGCGATCGATCACCTGAACAACGTGCTGGCCGAGGACGCCGGCAATCTGCGCGCCCGTCAGGAACTCGAGCAGGTCAAGCGCCGCCAGCAAATGGCGGTCGAGCTGTCGCGCGCACAGCGCATCCGCGGCGAACAACCGCAGGAAGCCCTCGAGATCGCGCGGCGCATCCTTGCCGAACAGCCGAACCACGCGGAAGCCAAGCGGCTGCGCGATGCGCTGCTGCGCGCGTCGCAGGCGAGCCGTCCCGTGCGCCCGCAACTGTCCGACGCGCTGCGCAAGCCGGTTTCGCTCAATTTCAAGCAGCAACCGATGTCGAACATCTTCGACGTGATCTCGCGCGTGTCCGGCGTGAACTTCGTGTTCGACCGCGACGTCGATACCAACCAGCCCGCCACGCTGTTCGCCGAGCGCACCACCGCCGAGGACGCGATCAACCTGCTGCTGCGCACGAACCAGCTCGAGAAGAAGGTGCTCGACAAGCACACGCTGCTCGTCTATCCGTCGCAGCCCGAGAAAAGCCGCACCTACACCGAGTTCGCGCTGCGCACCTTCTTCCTGTCGCACGCGGACGCGAAATCGGTGATGGCGGCCCTGCGCCAGATGATCAAGCCGAAGGACATCTACGTGGACGAGCGTGTCAACGCGGTCGTCCTGCGCGACACGCCCGAAACGATCCAGGTGGCCGAGCGCGTCGTGATGGGGCTGGACATCCCCCAGTCCGAAGTCACGCTCGACGTGCAGGTGCTGGAGGTCAACATGAACGACAGCCTCGATCTCGGCATCCAGTACCCGGGCCGCGTGCAGTTCGGCGCGCTCGGCGGCGCAGAGGGCGCGGCGCTGACGCTCGGCGACCTGCTGCGCCTGAACCGCGACCGGATCGGCGTATCCAGCGAATCCGGCGCGCTGTCGCTCGCGATCGACATGCTGCAGAAGCAGGGCAAGACCAAGACGCTCGCGAATCCGAAGATCCGCGTACGCAACATGGAGAAGGCCAACATCAAGATCGGCGAACGCGTGCCGATCGTCACGACCACGAACGCCAACGGCGTCGTCACGGAATCCGTCAGCTACCAGGACGTCGGCCTGATGCTGAAGGTGGAGCCGCGCATCAGCCTCGACGACGAGGTCAGCGTGAAGGTCAACATGGAAGTCAGCAGCATCCTGTCGAAGGAAACGACCAAGACCGGCCTCGTCGCCTATTCGCTCGGGACACGCAATGCGGAAACCCTGATGACCGCGCGAAACGGCGAAACGCAGATCCTCGCCGGCCTCGTCAAGCGCAACGAGATCGAGAACGTCTCGGGTCTGCCCGGCGTGTCGGGCCTGCCCGTCGTCGGCCGCCTGTTCGGCTCGAACGGCCGCAGCAACGAGCGCTCGGAAATCGTGCTGCTGATTACCCCGCACATCGAGCGCAACCTCGACCTGCCGACGTCGGCCGTCACCACGTTCCTGTCGGGGACCGAGACGCGCGTGACGACCGAGGCGCTGACGCTCGAATCCGCATCGGCCGCGCCGGCCCCGAGGGCTTCGTCGGCTTCGTCGAACGGCCCGGATCTCGATGCGCCGATCGAACCGGCGGCACCCGTCGCGGACGCCGCGCCTGCCGCGCAACCGGGCCCGGACGAGGCCGTCGATACCGCGCAGGGCGCTGAAGCCTCCCCGGCCGAAGAATCGGGCGACGCCGGGGCCGTATCGGGCAGGCCCACGATGAAAGGCGGCAGCATGATGCGTGTGCGTGCGGAAGCGGCCGCGTTGCCGCTGCCTCGCGCGCATGCGATCGAGCCCGCCTCGGCCGCGCGTGCCGTGCCGCCGCCGAAGGCCGAGGCCGCCGTCGTCGCGGCGGCGGACCTGCCGGCCGACGCGGCGGCGTCCGCGACCGAAAAGCGCGGGCTGCTGGCCATGGTGCGCTCGCTGATCGGCTCGCTGGTGTCGTTCATGGCGTCCGTCAACGGCGGCGCCGTGCCCGGATCGACCCTGCACGCCGACGCGCCCGGACGGCTGGCCAGCCCCTGGAGCGTCGCATGAGCGCCGCACGGCGCCGCCGCGCGCGCGGCTTCACGCTGATCGAGATGATGGTCGCACTGACGCTGCTTGCGCTGCTCGCCACCGTCGCCTTGCCGCTGACCGATCTCGCCAGGCGCCGCGCCGACGAAACCGAACTGCGCCGCGCGCTGGTCGTCATCCGGTCGGCGCTCGATGCCTACAAGGCGGCGGCCGGCGAAGGACGGATCGAGCACAGCGCCGACGCGAGCGGCTATCCGCCGGATCTGCGCACGCTGGTCGAGGGCGTCGAGGACAAGACGTCCCCGAACGGCGCGCGGCTGTATTTCCTGCGCAAGATTCCCGCCGATCCGATGTGCGAATGCGACGGCAAGGCGCCCGACGAGATGTGGGAAACGCGCAGTTACGCGAGCGATCCGGCATCCTTTTCGTCGGGCGAGGACGTGTTCGACATCCGTTCCACCAACCGCAAGGAGGGCATCAATGGCGTCCCGTACAACCAATGGTAGACGTGCGCGTCGCACCGCCGGCTTCACGCTCGTCGAACTGCTCGTCGTCATGGCGATCATCGCGGCGCTGACCGCGTTCGTCGCGCCCGGCTATCTGAAGCAGGGCGACCGCGCGAAGGAAACCGTGCTGCGCCACAACCTGAATACGCTGCGCCAGTCGATCGACGATTATCGCGCCGACCACGGCCGCGACCCGGCCTCGCTCGAGGCGCTCGTCGAAAATCGCTACCTGCGTGAAGTGCCGCTCGACCCGGTGACGGGCAAGCGCAATTCGTGGCGCCCTCTGGCCGGCGACAGCGGCGGCGTGGCCGACATCAAGAGCGGCGCAAAGGGAAACGCGCTCGACGGAAGCAGCTATGAGACGTGGTAACCTGCGGCAACGCCCGCGCACCCAACGCGGCATCGCGTATCTCGGCGTGCTGATGCTCGTCGCGGCGCTCGGCCTCGGGATGACCGAGGCAACGCGCATCTGGAGCACCGTTCAGCAACGCGACCGCGAAGCCGAGCTGCTGTTCGTCGGCGACCAGTATCGCGCGGCGATCGAACGCTACTACGGCGCAGCGGGGCAAAACCGCTATCCCAAGTCGCTCGACGCGTTGCTGGAGGATCGCCGGACCTTGCCGACCCAGCGCCATTTGCGACGCCTGTATGCCGACCCGCTGACCGGGTCGACCCGATGGGGGCTCGTGAAGGCGCCGGACGGCGGCATCATGGGCGTGTTCAGCGAAGCGGCCGGCCGGCCGCTGAAACGCCAGGGGTTCCCGGTCCGGTACGAGTCGTTCGGCGACCGCGACACGTATGGCGAATGGATTTTCGTTTACCTGCCGCCGGCGCCCGGCGACGGTGCTGCAAACGCGACCGGCACGTCGGCAACCGGAGCCGCACACTGAAAGCGGAAACAACATGATCGTTGCAATCCTGGAAGACATCGTGACGCAGGCGGGTGTCGTGGCCCGCTGGCTGGAGAAGGCCGGCTACGAAACCGAGGTCCGTCACGACGGCGAGAGCTTCGTCGAACTGGTACGCTCGACGCGCGTCGACGTGCTGCTGCTCGACTGGGACGTACCCGGCATGTCGGGCATCGACGTGATGCGCTGGGCGCGCGATTCGTTCGCCGACGCGCTGCCGATCATCATGATGACGCAGCACGACGGCGAGGACGACATCGTGTTCGGCCTCAACAATGGCGCCGACGATTATCTCGTCAAGCCGCTGCGCGAACGCGAACTGATCGCGCGCGTGAGCGCCCAGGCGCGGAAGTACTATCCGGAAACGCAGCGGGCGAAGATCGTCGAGGTCGGGAAATTCGCGCTCGACACCGGTACGCACGTCGCCACCGTGGACGGCGCGCCCGTCGAACTGGCCCGGCGCGAGTTCGATCTCGCGCTGATGCTGTTCGAGAGTGTCGGCCGGATCGTGTCGAAGGACATGATGATCAAGCACGTATGGGGCGTCGTCGACCGGAAATACGACGCGACGCTGGCGACCTACGTGAGCAAGCTGCGCAGGAGCCTCGGGCTGCGGCCGAAGAACGGGCTCGTCATCACGACGATCTACAACTACGGGTACCGGCTCGAGCGGACCTGAGCCGTTCGCAGCCGAACGCGGCCCGCGCGGCCGTGACGGGCAGGCGCCGCGCGCGTTGAGAAATCCTTCATGAACTTTTACGTCGCGCGGCACGGTCAAGATAATTCTCATCTTTAAATCATGTCGATCCACCGATCGACACCCGATCAAGGATGTTGAATCATGTCTTCCGTTTCCCTGCCGCACGTGCGGCACCGATCACCCCAGGTCCGCCGATACGATCGGCTCTCCCGCGCGATGCACTGGATCTTCGCGGCCATCATTCTCTACACGATGGTTGCCGGCATCTCGCTTCACTTCATCACGCAACCGGCGATCTGGGGCTTCGTGTCGACGCTCAACATGTCGCTCGCGACCTGCCTGATCGCGCTGTTTCCGCTGCGGTATCTCTGGTCGTTCTTCCGCAAGGCGCCGCCGGATCTTCAGTCGATTCCGGAAAAGCAACGTGCGGTCGCACATCTGGTGCATTCGCTGATCTATGCGCTCATCGCCGTGGTCCTCGTGAGCGGCTACCTGATGGTGCCCGAAGGGTACTGGCTGTTCTGGACGGTATTCGTGAAGACGCCGTTCTCGGCAGGGCCGGTGACGGAGCACTGGTTCGCCCTCCACAAGATCGCCTGCTACACGCTGGCGGCCCTGGTGGCGGCGCATGCCGGTGCCGCGCTCAAGCATCATTTCGTTTCGAAGAACGATGTGTTGAAGCGCATGCTGTGATCTCGCATTGTGTCGACATCCCTCCATCTCGCAGGGCGCGGCCCGCGAATCGAGCTGCCCTCACGGAAACGTAAACTCGGCGGCGCCGGTACGGATGTATTGCGCACGCTGCGGAATCGTCGCCATGTTGCCCACGCGCTTCATCGGGTACTGCCCGGCACTCATCGGATCGCCACAGGCAATCCACTGGCCGGTCAATGCGTCGGTCTCCACGAGGTTGAAACCCTGCGCCACCGCGCGGGCTGCCGGCGCGCTCAACTACAACAGCGTCTTGTCCGCGTTCGGTTGTGCGGCCTTGCCGCGCAAGCCGATGGTCGGCTTCGCGAAGGCCGCGCAATTGCCGAGCGAGATGCCGTTCGACAACACGTCGCCTTTGTCCGGAACGGTGACCGATTCGCCGCCGCCGATGCCGAGATTGCCTGCTCCCGTATGGCTGATCGGCGGCGTGGCGGTGGCCAGCACATCGAATACCTGGGTGAGCGAGCGATATTCGGGGACTGAGACGACGCGTCGAGCGATGCGTCGTCGACGAATCCGGATGAAATCACCGAATCCCATGGAATAGAGGCGGTTTTAACGAAAAAGCCATCATGTGAACGGATGCTCGAGATCCTGGCGTCGTCCCTCGACGCGGCGATCGCCGGCACCCCTCCATGCGGCCCGACAGGAACGCAAAGGAAGGAAACCCAGCAGCCGCCCTATCGACGCAGCGGCGACAAGAACAAATTCATGCAAACCGCCGGTCCGGCATGCGATTGATCGGGAACGGCGAGTCACGTACAGTGTTCGCCTGTCTCCCTGCCGGAACCGCCATGCCGATCGGATTTCAGAAGATGAACGCAAACGGCGACGACTTCGTCATCGTCGACCTGCGCGGTCAGGATCAGGAACACGCGCCGCGTATCGACCGCGACCTCGTGCGGCGCATGGGCGACCGGCACAGAGGCATCGGCTTCAACCAGCTTGCCGTCGTGTCGGACTGCGACGACGCGGCGGCCCGCGTCGCGTTCTGGAACGCCGACGGCTCGCCGCTCGACACCTGCGGCAGCGCAACGCGCGGCGTCGCGCGGCAACTGATGCGGGAAACCGGCATGGCGTCGCTCGTGCTGCGGACCCGCCGCGGGTATCTCGTGTGTTCGCGGGAGACGAACGGCCTGATCACCGTCGAGATGGGCACGCCGCTCACCGGCTGGCGGGACGTGCCGGTCGCCGACGCGCTCGACACCCTCGCGCTGCCGCTGCCCGGCGCGCCGGCCGCCTGCAACATGGGCAACCCGCATTGCACGTTCTTCGTCGACGATCTCCACACGATCGACGTCGCGGCGCTCGGCCCCGCCATCGAAACGCATCCGCTGTTTCCGCAGAAAACCAACGTGCATTTCGTTCAGGTCATCGATCGCACGCATATTCGCCTGCGCATCTGGGAGCGCGGCGGCGGCGTGCCGCTCGGTTCGGGATCGTGTTCGTGCGGTGCGGTCGTCAACGGCATCCGGCGCGGGCTGCTCGACGATACGGTGCGGGTGACCTGCGACGGCGGCGACGTCACCGTTCGATGGGACGGCGCCGGCAGCGTGCTCCTGAGCGGGCCGGTTTCGTTCGGGTTCGACGGGGTGTGGGTGGACGAAGAGAAGCCGGCGATCTGATCGCCGGCATGTGCGGCATTCACGGCGTGTGGCGGCGCACCGCGCCGATTCGCGCGCGATGCGCAGCCGCATCGTCATCGATCGTCGGGGCAATTCGCCCGGAGCCATGATGCGAGGCCGAGCCCCCGCCGACTTGCGCCGACTCGCATGGCCATTGACGAACGGCGGTCGCCGGACCCGGCGCGGTGCGCGCCGGGCTGCGATACATCGAATCGACGATCAGTGCTTTTCGTCGACCTTCTTCGGCTTCGGCGGCGACGGCACCTTCGCGTACTGGAACGCAGGCGTCGCCTTCAGCGCTTCCTTCGTCGCGCCCGGCAGGTAGATGTTGCCCTTGCGCACGTCGAGCGACGCGATCGGCACCGCGACGTCGTGCGCGGCCACGCCGAGGAAGCCGCCGGCCGACACGATCGCCGCGGACACCGAGCCGTCCGGCGCGACGATCAGGTCGCGCACGGTGCCTACCTTCTGGTTGTCGTCGTTGTAGACGGCCTTCCCGAGCACGCTCTTCTTCACGCTCCAGCCTTCGAGCAGCGCCTGCGATTGCTCGACGGTGACGCTGATCGGCTGCGCACCCGCGATCTGCGCGTGCGCGCTGACGCTCGAGGCGAGGACGGTTGCTGCGATGAGGGTCTTGTAGAACTTCATGTGTATTGCACTCCGGTTCGGTTGTTGTTGATTCCGGGGGCGAAGCGAGGCAGGCGCAACGGCCGATCGGTGAGCACCCCGCGCTTCGTCGGTGGCGTGGCGGCCGGCCGCACCGCCACTGCGTGCGTGCATGACGGACCGGCATGGCCGGGCCGCAGCGTGCAACACGACGTTCATGGTAGCCGCATTCGACGGATCATGCGTTCGGGGTGCAACGTGGCAGGTAGGGCGATCCGGACCGAGATCAACGAACGCGCGGATATTCGATGCCGCGCGGCGGCGGCCTGTCGATCAAACCGTCCGGCTTTCCTCGATCAGCTTGCGGGATGCGAAAAGTTCGGCATCACTACGAATGCCGAGCTTGCGAAACGCCGATTGCTTCTGCGCGCTGATCGTCTTGGGGCTGCGGGAGAACTTCGACGCGATGTCGGATACGGACATGCCGGCGAGAAAGCAGCGCAGCACCTCGTGCTCGCGCGGGCTGAGGCGCAGCTCGGCAGACGATGCCGATTCGGGCGGCAGCGTGCCGTCGCCCGCCGCCTTCGTGTCGGCCATGCGCGGGTCGGGCGTCGCGCTCGATTCCATCCGGGCGGCCAGTTCGGCGCTGATGTACGAACGGCCGCCCGCGACGACACGGATGGCATGCGCAAGCTCGCCGAGATCCTCGCTCTTGCCGAAGAAGCCGAGCGCCCCCGCGCGCATCGTCATGTTGACGGTCGCCGGCGTATCGCTGCTCGATGTCATCAGGATCCGGCATTTCGGGAAGCGCGTATTGACGAGCTTGACGAGATTGAGGCCGTCGATCTCGCCGGGGCCGAGCGTATAGTCGAGCAGCACGACATCCGCGTGATTCGCTTCGAGCCAGCGAATCAGGTCGCGCGACTTCGCGAAACTCGCCGCCACTTCGATGCCGGTTTTCTCCGTCAGGTAACTGGCGATCCCGTGCTGGACGACGGCGTGGTCGTCCAGGATCACGACCCGGATCGGCTGGTGCTTTGGCCTCATTGCTAACCCTTTCTTTATTTCGGTACGACCGTAGCCGGCTGTGCGTTACTGCTTGTCGTCGCAAGCGGCCATCGATGTCATCGGTTATTGGAGTTAGCTTACCGGCTTTCCGGCTAATTTTTAACCCTGTCGGCTAAACGGGGCCGAGGCTTTTCGGCCTGGTCCCCCGCCGCAGGGCGGCGTTGCGCTTCCCTGGCGCGCGACCTATGATGGCGAGCCCGTTTTTCGGCGGTTCCCGGGTTCGTCGGGGCGACCGATGCGGATCCGGCCGCCGCGCGCCGCGATGGACGGGAACCACGACACCGGAGCGGGCCGGCGCCGCCGCGGCCGCTCCGGTATCGCGGCCGGTTCGGTTGCAACCCGAACGATAACGCAAGCGAGGAAAGGACGTGAGCATGGTGAGTTTGAAGGGTTGCGCCGTCCTGATCGGCATGATGATCGGGTTGCTGCCCGCGCCCGGAGACGCGGCCGACGCGCCGCGGTTTACGGCGGAGGAAAAGGCCTGGATCGCCGCGCATCCGGTGGTGCGCACCCGCGTCGATTCGAGGTGGCGTCCGTTCGAATTTCGTGAAAACGGCAAGGTCGTCGGCGTGGTGCCGTCGTTTCTCGACGCCATCGCGCGGATCAGCGGGTTGCGCTTCGAGTATGTCGACGACGTCACCTGGCGCGACTCGATGGACGCATTGCGCTCCGGCCGGATCGACGTCGTTCCCGACGTGACCTGGCGCGGCGCGTCCGATGCACTTCAAATGCCTGGCCCCGGCACCGCCTCCGGTGCGACGGCGGGCGGCGGCGCCACATTGCTCCGCAGCGACCTCATCGTCAGCCGCCCCTATTTCGTCGGCACCGTTTTCGTCATTGCGTCCGAACGCCAGAACCTGTTCGTCGACTCCCGCAATCTCGCCGGCCGGCGTGTCGCGATCAAGGGCGGGGGCGCACTGGAAATCGCGATCCGCCATGGCGACATCCCCGTGACCCTGCTGACCTACGACGACGAACGCGACGCGCTCGAGGCCGTCTCCCATGGTGACGCGGACGTCGCCATCGGTCCCGACATGTCCATCCTGCCGCTGCTGCAGCGGCAATACCGCGACAAGCTGTTCGTAACGGGCGGCCTGCCGGACAGCCCGTATGCGCTCGCGATCGCCACGCGCCCCGACATGCCGGTGCTCGCCTCGATTCTCGACAAGTCGCTCGCGGCGATCCCGGCGCGCGACGCCGAGCACATCGCACGTCAATGGATCGAATCGGCCGACTATGGCAAGCCGTCGCTGCACTCGATCCTTTACTACCGGCGCTGGCAGGTCACCGCGGCCGGGGCCGGCCTGCTCGCGCTGGCCGCAATCGCATTCGTTTCCTGGCGCTCGCGCGTCGCGGCGGTGCGCAGCGAGCGCGACAAGGCAATGTTCTTCGCCTTCATCAGCCACGAGATCCGCACGCCGATGCATACGATCCTGTCGTCGCTGGAATTGCTGCAACGCTCGGAGCTGCCGCCGAAGCAGGCCGGTCGCGCGGACGCGGCGATGGCCGCATCGGAATCGCTGCTGACGCTGCTCGACGACATCCTCGAATACTCGCGCCTCGAATCGCACAACGTGACGCTCGCGCCCGAGCCCACGCACGTCGAGCCCTGGGTGCGGCGCAGCGCCGACATGGTGCGCTGGCGAATCGACGAGAAGAAGCTGAGCCTGGCACTCGAACTCGCGTGCCCGCCCGGGCTGTGCGTGCTGATCGACCCGGTGCGCACGCGGCAGATCGTGCTGAATCTGTTGGTCAATGCGATCAAGTTCACGTCGGCCGGTTCGGTTGCGCTGCGCGTCGACTATCTCGACGGCAAGCCGGACCATGCCGGCTCGCTCGTGATCGAGGTCCGCGATACCGGCATCGGCATTCCGCCCGAACGCCAGCGCCGCATCTTCGAGCCCTACCAGCGTGTCGAGCATTCGGGTAACCGTCGCGTCGGCGGCAGCGGATTGGGACTGTCGATCTGTCGCGAACTGGTCGACCTGATGAAAGGCGTGATTACCGTCAGCAGCAGCCCCGACAAGGGCACCATCTTCACGGTGATCGTGCCGGCACGGCGCATCGCTCACATTCAGGCGTCCGACACGACCGGGGCACAGAAGACGACGTCCGACCCGTCGCCGCCGGCGCACGGACTGGCGCCTGTTGAAGCCGACACGCGGCAGCCGGCCGGGAGCGGCCCGATGATTCTCGTCGTCGACGATCACGAAGCGGTTCAACATGCGATCGAACATCAACTCGACGCGCTCGCGTGCCGCTCGGCGGTTGCCTGCACCGGCGAGCAGGCCCTCGCGCAGTTCGAGCGCACGGCATTCGACATGGTGCTGCTCGATTGCGACCTGCCCGACATCGACGGCTATACGGTCGTGCGACGCATGCGCGACAGCGAACGCCTGCTAGAACGGGCGCGCACGCCCATCATCGCGATCTCGGCGTCGACCGGCGACGCGCATCGCGAGCGGTGCTTCGACAGCGGCATGGACGGCGCGCTGGGCAAGCCGCTGCGGCTCGATGCGCTGCGCCAGATGATCGACCTGTGGTGTCCGGCCGGCACGGCGGACGAAATCGCGCCACCGGCGCAGGACACGCGGTCGGCACAAGCCGATTTCCGGGCGATCTATCGGCAAAGCGTCGATGCGGATCTGGCGGTGCTCGGCGATGCGCTGTCGAATGACGATGCCGATCGCGCGCGTCATGCGTCGCACCGCATCAAGGGTGCCGCTGCCGTTGCCGGCCATGCGGCGACGAGCGAACTGGCAGCCGAACTCGAGCGCCGGCTGCAGTTCGCATCCGGCCCCATGCCGCCAGGCATCCGGGCGCTCGGCGACGAACTGTTGCGCCTGCATCGCGCCGACATGGCCGGATCGGACGCCCGCGGGCACGATTCGGGCAACGCCGAAACATAGATGGCCCGCGTGACCGGAAACCCGGGCCCCGGCTGCCGGCACGCGTCGCGGCCCTATGGCGCGGTCGACGCAACCGGTGCGCCATCCGCATCGGCCGGACACCACGTCGCGATCGCCTGCCGGAGCGTTTCGAGCCGCAGCGGCTTGCCCAGCACGCCGTCCATGCCGCTTTCCAGGCAACGCGCCTTGTGCGCATCGCCGGACTCCGCCGAAATCGCAATGATCGGAACATGCGTGGCCTTTCGCGCGGTTTCCTCCTGACGAATCATTCGCGCGAGTGCATAACCGTCGATGTCGGGCAGATTGCAATCGAGCAGCACCATGTCGATCCGGCCCTGCGCGAGATGCCGCAACGCATCGTCGCCCGCGCCGGCGACGATGCCGACACAGCCGAGCGCGTCGCATTGATCCTGCAGCGCGGCCCGCACGGCTTCGTGATCGTCGACGATCAGGATGCGCGGTGCGCCGCGATGCACCGGCGCTGCCGCTGCGTCGGCCAGTGTCGGCGGCGCCGCGACGGCCGGTGTCGACGGCACGCCGTCCACTGCCGTCGCCGGCAATTGCACCGTGAATACCGTTTCGACGTGCGGCGTGCTTTCGACCGCGATCGAGCCGTGCATCAACTCGACGAGTTCCCGGCAGATCGCGAGCCCGAGCCCGCTGCCGCCGATCCCCTGTTGCGGCGCACGATCGGCTTGCCAGTAGGTGTCGAAGACCCGCCCGAACCGTTCGGGCGCGATACCGATGCCGGTGTCGCGCACTTCGAGGTGCAACACGCCGTTGCGCCCGTGGCGGGCCGCCAGATAGCGGACGCGCAGCGTAACGGCGCCGGCCGCCGTGAAATTGATCGCGTTGACGAGCAGATTCAGCGCAATCTGGCGCACGCGAACCGGATCGATCAGGACGTGCAACGACGGCGCCCCCGAAATCTCGAGCCTCAGCGCCAGCGCCTTGCGCTCCGCACGCCAGCGCACCATGTCGACGGTTTGATGAGCCCACGCCTCGAGCTCGGTCGTTTGCGGAGTCAGCGTCACCTTGCGCGATTCGAGGCGCGAATATTCGAGGATGTCGTCGAGCAGCGTCAGCAGCGTTTCGGACGCCGATGCGGCCGCCTCCACGCGGCCGGCCTGCAGCACGGGAAGCCGCGAGCGCTGCAGGAATTCGAGCGACGACAGGACCGTCTGCATCGGCGTGCGGATTTCGTGACTGACGAAAGCCAGGAACATCGCCTTGTCGCGCTTGCTGCGAATGGCCGCCGCTCGGGATTTCCACATCAGGTAGGCGAGCACCGCGAACGTCAGCAACGTCAAGGCGATGGCCAGCACCACCGGCGCACGATAATGCACGATCGAGCGGATCGTCGGCTTGCCGTAGTCGCCCAGCTCGATCGAGTCCCGCGTGATCTCGGCCGTCTCGCTGACCGGAATGGCCGCGAGCGACTTGTCGATGATCGACGCGAGCACCGGCAGGTCGGCGCGCGAGAGCATCGCGAGCGACACCGGGCGGTCGGCCAGCATGCCGGACATGTAAAGCTGCCCGGTGAATTGCCGCCGCACGATCGGCAGGATCGTGACGTCGATGCCGAGCGCGGCATCGGCTTCGCCGTTGGCGACCGCGCCAAGCGCCAGTTCCTCGGTGTCGAACGTGAGCACATGGAGCGGCACGCCACTGTGGCGGACGAAGTACTCGACCGCACCGTGCCCCTTGATCGCGATGCGCCGCCCCTTCAGCCGTTGCAGACCAAAGATCATCGCGGAATCGTTGCGCGTCACGACGGTAAGCCGGCCGACCAGGTACGGCGCGCTGACCAGCGCACCGGCGCCGATGCGGTCCGGAACCAGCTCGCGCCAGACACCCGGCAGCAAATCGACCTTGCCTGACGCGAGCGCCTTGTACGCGTGTCCCCATTCGGTGCCCGGCACGGTCTGGAACGCGAGTCCGGTCATCTTCGAGATCGCGCTCAGATAGCCTGCGACAAGACCTGCGTGTCTGCCGTAGCGCATGTACTCGATCGGGTGCCAGTTCGCCTCGACCGCGATATGGACGACCGGGTGGTCGCCGATCCAGCGCAGCTCCTCTTCAGTAAAGATCGGCTTCCAGCAGGCGGTCGCGGCGCCCGTGCCGACCGAGAAGGTCAGCAGCATCGTCGTCAATACGTGGCGAAGCATGCGCCACACCGGGCGATGCGCGGAGAACCTTGCTTCCATGATCGATTCGTTTGGGGTAAAGGCGCTCGGCGCCGCTTCACGGGCGCCGAACGCGCTAGAGACTGGCTGACGACGGCGTAAACGTGATCGTCAGCTTGTTGGTGTACTTGCCCGGACGCTTCCAGGCCGACTGGAATTCCGGTGTCTCGAGTGTCAGTGGCGTCGGCGTGCAGACGACCGGCACCGAAATGCCCGGCAGCGATACCGAGCGACCGGCGCTGTTGTTCACGCCCTGGAGCCGCACCGTCTCGTTGTTCGGCAGCACGATGTTCTTGCCTGCGTACGTCAGGCTCACGTTGTAGTCGATACGCGATTCGTACGCACCGCTCTTGTCCGACGCGAGCAGCACGGAATACTGGCCCTTGTCACGACGGTCGACCGTCAAACCGTCGCTCGCCGACACGTCGAACCACGTGCTCTGCGAGTTGTAGCCGTCGTACAGGCACATATCGACGTTCGACGTGCCCGACATTCGGCTGCCGTTCGGCAGCTTGCGCAGCTTGAGGTCGACCGTGGGCGTCGCGCTCGTGAACTCCGGCAGATAAACCTGGATGTTGTTCTTGTCGGTGACGTCCAGCTTGATTGACGCCACGAAAGTGGCGATCTTCGGGTTGATTCCGCCGACGTCCCATTGCCTCAGGTTCAGCTTCAGGTTCGCCTTCCAGGTTCCGCCCGACGGGAGCTTCTTCAGCTCCGCGACGGGGATCTTGACGAAAATATTTCGCCCATCCCAGCCTATGGCAGTGCAATTTGCCACGGTAGCGGATTGCGCCATCTCGATTGGCGTTCGCCCGGACGACAAGCGTTCCGACACGGCGTTGCCGTTGCAATCGAGGCGGCGACTGTATGCACTTTCTCCTTGAAGATTCAGCACGGCCGTGGCGCCCGTCTTTTCCTCCTTGAACGTAAGCCGGATCGTGGTCGAACTGCCCGCCACGATCCAGACCGGTTCGATCGGACACGCACCTGTCGCCGTGGCGGTGGCCGATTCGCACGTCCACGAATTCCGCCCCCATCGCCCGTAATCCGCCGTGTCATAGCCGCCCGACGCGTAGTTGAATACCACGACGTCCCCCGCCGGCGCGCCACGATCCAGCGTGGCTTCCACAGTATCGTTGCGGTTGGCCGGCTGCTGGGAGGCCGCCGATGCATCGAACGCGATCGCGCTCGACGCGACCGCCAGGACGATTGCCCGACAGCGAATTCGACTGATCTGAATCATTTGAATGACTGCTTCCTTGTGTACTCGAAATCGCGGGTCGCGCCGCGCGGCATCCGTGCATGCGCGTCATTGCGCCGCGTTGATTACGTCCAATGCCTGCGCCCGCATCGACATCACGTAGCGATGCTCCAGCAGCTTGCGCACGCGAGCCTGCTTGCGCAGCGACGCCGGCAGCGCATCGGGTCCGGCCACTTCGCAGCGCACCTTGCCCACCATCATCAGCACGTCCTGCTGCTGCTTCACGTGCAGCGGGCAACGCATCAGCGTCGGACCATCCACAACGAACAGCTCGTTTTCCTTATGATCAAGCTCGGCAATAAAGCCGCCTTCGTTGTCGATCAGCGGCATCGCGCCATTGAGGATCACACTGTCCGACAGCGGCATGCCGCCCTTCGAGAATGCCTGGCCGACATAGGTGTACGTCACCTTCGCTTCGACTTTGCGCAACGCGAGCTGCCCCGGCACCATGAACAGCGTGCGCTTGCCGAGCCCCTCGGTCACGCTCGTCGCGCCCGCGGACGCCTGCGCGCCCGCGTCGTTCACTTCGGTCGTCACGGGCGTGAAGGCAGACACCGGCAGCAGCGCGCGCTGCCCGAACCCCACCTTGATCCGCGCGCTCGAATCGCTGCGCACCTCGGCCGCCATGCCGCTCGCATCGTCGCGCTTGCCGACCCGCACGGCGAACCCCGCGAGCGGATCCGACTGCGACGCGGATGCGCCGAGGAACACGCCCTGCCGCGCCACCGCGAACGACGACGAATAGCTCGCCGTCACCGATGGATTGTTGCCGCCGCTGTCGCGGCTGTAGCTGTTCGCGACCGACGCGGCGACGTCGCCGTAGCGCCCCTTCCAGCGGCCCTGGACCGTACCGGTCAGGCTCTCGGTGCCATAGCCCGACACGCCGATCGCGACTTCCCGGTAGGTGTCGCCCTGCCAGTTCCAGTTGCGGTCGAGCGTGTAGTTCGTCGTCGTGCTGTTGCGATCCGCTCGAACGTCGACGCCCGCCGACGTGTAAGCGGACGCGCGCCCGAGCTGCCTCGCGGGTTCGGCCATCGACAGCGTCACGCCGACGTAACCGCCGTACTCGCTGCGGGCACCTGTGCTGCGATTCGCGTACGCGCCGACGCGCAGGTTCGTGCTGACCTTGCGCCATGTGAAGGATCGCGATAGCGATGCCTGAAGCGCACGCGACACCTGGTCGCCCTGGCGAAAGACGGGTGTCGCCCACGGACGATCCGGCGTGTCCGGCTGCCAGTCCTGCGACCGCCCGACGCTCTTGTTGTACGTGTAGCCAAGCATCGCCGACCAGTTTCCCATCGGAAACGACACGGTCGCGTTCAGCATGTCGTAGCAACCGATGTCGCGATACGACACGGCCGGGCCGTTGCACGCCGCGCCGCGCATCTGGTAGCGGTACACACTCCACGACACGCCGTCGGCGAACGAAATCTGCTGGGTGTTGCCGCGCGAGCCGTCGTTCCCGAAGAAGAACGAACCGCCGGCGGAGAGCACGCCCAGCGGAAATGCATGGCGCCACTCCAGCGCCGTCTCGTTGTACACGTGCCGGCCGACGCTCGCGACGCCGCTTGTCAGCGCCATTTCGCGCGACAGCGGAATCCGCACGCCGGCTGCCGCTGCCATGCCGTCCGGCGCGTCCCGGTCGGACGGGCGGCCGGCCTGCGCGAACCATTGTCGTGTGCGCGAATCGACACCGCCGCCCGTCTTCGTGAACGGCGTTGTCTGCGTGCGCACCTGCACGCCGTTCTCGAACACGCGCAGCGTCAGCGGATACGTGCCTTCCGGAAAGCGAGACGTATCGAGCGCATTGACGCCGGCCTTCATGTAAGACGTGCCCAGCAGCTCCTTCCCGCGGTACGCGTCGATACGCGAATCACGCGGCAACAGCAGCGTGACCGGCGTGCCCTGCTGCGCAACTTCCGGGTTCACGTAGGCCAGCGTCGTGCCGACACGCATGCCGTCGAGCGTGCCGACCGGCAGCATCGTGAACCCGAAGTTGCCGCCGAGCGCACTCGCGAGGTTGCGGTTGTCCATCCGGCCGGCCTGCGCGTAATGCTCGGTGCCGAGATCGTGGCGGTAGTAGAGATCCTGAAGCTGGACGTGGCTGTCCGATCCTCTCGAATAGCCCGTATGGGTGAAGTTCCAGTTCCCGCCGATGAAACTCTTCGGCGTGATGCCGAGCGCCCCCGTGCCCGACACGGACAGGCTCTCGTAGCCGCGCCCGCCCGACAGGTTGATCGTCTGCTGATGGATCAGCGCGTTTTCCGTCATCGGAGACGGCTCGCGAAACCGCTGGTCGCGCTCTTCGACGCTCACCCAGTCGCGCGACAGGAACAGCTCGATGTTGCCTTCGCTTTCGTCGTAGATCACGGCCGCGCTGTCGGTGTCGACATACCCGCAGCCGTTCACGCCCGCCGGCCCCGCGCAGGCGAGGTTGCCGTTGCGCGCCATCGACTTCGACAGCGCGTCGCCGATCGTCGACACGTCCGTCGCCGGGTTCAGCTGCGAGCCGAGCGCCTGCAACAGGCGGGCGGAATCCTCGAAACGCACCGCGTCCGGCGTCACGAACACGCGGAACAAGCCGAGCGGCTTGCCCAGAAAGTTGACGTTGATGCGCTCGTCCTGCCCCGTCACGATGTCCTCGAACCCCGGCGGCACAGCCGAAGCGGCGTGTGCGACGGACACGATGTCCATCACACAGATAGCGCCCAGGCATGCGACAACGGTCTTCTTGAGGTCGAATGGAATCATGCAGGAATAAGGAGGATTTTCAAAGGAGTGCTACAAAAAACAGGGCGCGCCGTTCAGGCGCGCCCGTCGATACCGCGCAGGAGCTTAGCTACCCGATGCCGCGCTCTGCGTGACGATCACGCTGACGAGGCCTTGATAGCTGCCGGCAGCCGTGATGGCACCGGCCGTCTTCTGTTCGATCGACAGCGGCAGCACGTTCGAGCCCTGCGCCAGTTCGCCGGTAAAGATCTCCGACGCCTTCAGCGTCGTCGCCGTGGTGCTCAGCGCGGTGGTGCCCAGCTTGACCGCCAGCGGAATCTCCTTGGCGCCCGGGCTCGTCTGGTTCTTCAGCGCCGGCTCGGCCGCGAGGCGGATCTGCAGATCCTTCGCCTTGTCGTTCGTGAAGATCTTCGTGTTCACTTCAGCCGCCTGGAGACCCGAGCCCGGCAGATACTGCATCTGCATGGTCGTCGGCAGCGCCGACCCGTCCGCCGACAGCATCTCGAGCGTCGTGTCGACGTTGGCGGTGACGGTGATGTCCTTCTGCACGGCGTGAGCCGACATCGACATCAGGGCGGCGGCAGCGATCGGAACGTATTTCAGCATGGGTTAGTCCTTCTGGTTGGTTGAAACAATGGTATGACCCGACAGGGTCTCGTTATTCGCGCTCGGCGCGTTCATCGCGTCGACGGAATGCGTGCGCACAACCTTCTGCTGTACACCTGCCATTCCCCCCACTCGATATCGGATTCGCACATAAGGTGCGGAATGCAGCCCCTCCAGCCTGAAGTGCTGGCCCGGATAGACACTGCGGTCGAATTTCGTCCATTGGCACGAAGCATCGTCCTTCTCGGACCGGCACGCGCCGGCCTCGAGCAAACCGATCCGCACGTTGCCGGTATTGGCCAGCACGCCATGCGACACGTCGAAATCGGGCACCGGCGTTTTCGGCAGCACACGAATGAGCGGCGCCCAGACGAGGCTGAAGTCGACCTTGCCGGACACATCGCCGTTCGCCGCGGAATCGTCGTCGGACGGCGCCGCCACCGGCTGCAGGTAGACGCGATACAGCACCTCCTTCTTCGGCACGCCCAACGGAATCACCCTCAGGAGCCGCGTGCCGCCGGCCGGCAACGCGAACCTGGCCGGCGAGATCACGATCGCGTCGTCACCGGAATTCATGCTGGCCTCCTCGCGCTCGTGATCCGTCGCCGGATCGATCACGCGCTTCGCGATCGCCTTCACGTACTGCGTCGCATCGGACTTCGAATAGATGCGCAGCTCCGCGGCCGACTCCTTGCCGCCCCCGATCGATGCCGCCATGGGATAGACCAGCATGTTTGCGCTGGCGACCGATGAGGCAAGCGACATGGCAATTGCGACAAGCAACACCCGATACGGGTGGTATCTCTCGTTGAAAATAATTTGCATACCTTATCTACATGGAATCAATTTCGCGCTATTTCACGCATTAGCGAGCCATCACGCGTCGCTCGACGCAAATTCCAGGCGGCTTCCCAATGACTTGCGACATGCCTGACATGGCTCAGCCAGTCGTTTCCACCGCGGATACGGGCCGGCGTGACACCCGAGCCGCTGCGTCGTCGGCGACGAACGCGGCACGAGTCATGAAGCCCTTCGTCGACTTGGGATGGAAGCGGCAGCCCGATCTTTCCGGCGACCGCGAAATCTCCAGCGCGTTTGCGTATGAGGTGCCATGTCAAGCACCCCGGCTATCCCAACGCATTGCTTGATTAGGATTCTGACTAATCAGGGGGGCACGGAATATAGGATTCGTCCTAAATTTGATGCTTCTGCACCAATCGACAGGGCTAATTCGCCTATAAAGGCCTAACTACCCGCGATCCGCATAGTGAGATGGAGCGTGATGGTCTGCAGGGCAAACTCGTTCGCGAGAAGTTTCCGAAGCGAGTCATATCGGAGCCGCCGAGCGCGGCTATCGGACAATCGAGGCGGGAAGACGCGCGGGCAGGATGCACGTCGCGCGACGTGACGGCGAAAACGCGGGCGGGCGCGTATCTGGCGGAATGAAGCGATTTGCCCGGCACCCACCTTCGTTGATGTACCACCTCGCCTATGACGACGGCGGGCGTCAACCCGCCGCCGTTATTTCACGCATTGCGCGAATACACTCGCCGATGTCGCACGGCCTCCGCCAGCACGTCGAGCACCGGCTCCGTCTGCGTCCAGCTCAGGCATGCATCCGTGATCGATACGCCGTACTTCAGCGGCACGCCCGGCTTCAGGTCCTGCCGCCCTGCCTCGAGATGGCTCTCGACCATCACGCCGACGATCCGGTGCTCGCCCTGCGACAGTTGCCGCGCGAGATCCTGCGCGACGTCGATCTGGCGGTCGTGCGACTTGTTCGAGTTCGCGTGCGAGCAGTCGACCATCACCTGTTCGCGCAACCCGGCCTTGCGCAGCACCGCACAGCATGCGTCGACATGCGCGGCGTCGTAGTTCGGGCCGTTCTTGCCGCCGCGCAGGATCACATGCGCGTCGTCGTTGCCGCGCGTCTCGAAGATCGCGGCCATCCCCATCTTCGTCATCCCCATGAACGCATGGCTCGCGGCCGCCGCGACGATCGCGTCGGACGCGACCTGCACGCCGCCGTCGGTGCCGTTCTTGAAACCGATCGGGCAGCTCAGGCCCGACGCGAGCTGGCGGTGGCTCTGGCTCTCGGTCGTGCGCGCGCCGATCGCGCCCCATGCGATCAGGTCGGCGATGTACTGCGGGCTCAGCAGGTCGAGGAATTCGGTCGACGCCGGCAGGCCCAGTGCGTTGATGTCGAGCAGCAATTGCCGCGCGGCGCGCAGCCCTTCGTTGATGCGGAAGCTGCCGTCGAGGCGCGGATCGTTGATGTAGCCCTTCCAGCCGACCGTCGTGCGCGGCTTCTCGAAGTAGACGCGCATCGTGATCAGCAGGTCGTCCTTCAGCGCATCGGCGGCGGCCTTCAGCCGGCGTGCGTAGTCGAGCGCCTGGTCGTGATCGTGGATCGAACACGGGCCGACGACGAGCAGCAGCCGGTCGTCGCGGCCGTGCAGGATGTCGCCGATCGCACGGCGCGTATCCTCGACGAGCGTCTGCGTGGCGGCCGGCACCGGCAGCTCGTCCAGCAGCAGCGCGGGCGAAATCAGCGGGCGCACGGCGCCGATGCGGACGTCGTCGATGCGCGTGGTGTCCTGCGTCGCGTCGGCGCTGCCTACCTCGCGATCGTGGGAAGGATTGTCGAGGTTCTGCATGGTGATTCTCCGGGGGACGTCTGTAATGATGAGCAGGCTCGATTATGGCACCCGGGCGGGGCGGCGAAGGGTTCCGGCGGGAGGGCGGGGGCGGCAAAGGCCGCGTTGACGCGACCAGGGTCAATTCCGGAATGAAAAAAGGCGACCCGTGAAGGGTCGCCCGGCCATGCGCCGCGTCGCGTGGTGCGGTGCGGTGCGGCTAATGCAGCGTTTCGGGCGCCAGCGAATTGCTCGGCAGCAGCGACGTCAGCCAGCAATTGCTCGGCGCGGCTTTCCCGTTGAAACGGTCGTAGAGCCACGGCAGCATGCCGGCCACCCACGGCACGATCGCCCCGGCACGCTCGAGCGGATACTCGTTGTACGTGACCGGCGTGCCGCTGGCGCAGAACTTCTGCGCGAGGGCGCGCACGTCGTACGCGAGCATCACGCCGTCGCCCACCTGGCTGCTGAAGGTGCCGTCCAGCGCGCCTGCGGTGCCCTGGCCGATGAACATCGGGATCGTCGGCGATGCGGCCAGCCCGGCATTCACCTTGTTGGCATACGTCACGTACGCGGGAATGCTGTTGATGTCGTTCGCGTATTGCGACTTGAACAGCGTGCCCCAGTGCAGCCCCGTGTATTTCGGCAGGATGTACGCGAGCGACTGGCTCTGGATGTCGTTGAACACGGCGACGCCGGTATCGCTGAGATAGGGCGTCAGGTCGAAGCCGTAGCCGCGCGACAGCCCGGCCAGCGCAGCCGCGGCCACACCGCCCCATACGATGCTGCCGTCGACATAGCGCAGGTTGTGCGCGGGGTCGACCAGCACACCGCCTTCCGCCGCGCCGACGAGCTGCCTGTTGATCTCGGGCGCATAGCTCGGCGCGAGCTGCGCGGCCCAGTTCGTCGCGATCGCGCCGCCGGAATAGCCGATCATCGCGACCTTGCTCGACGGACTCAGGCCGGTCGACGGCGTATTGAGCGCCGCGCGGATCGAATCGAGCGTCGTCATCCCGTATTCGGGACCGGCGGCGAAGTCGGCCGTCTGGCCTTCCGTATCGGGCACGATGACGTTGTAGCCGAGCAGCAGCAGCGTCGACAGCGGAATCGATTCCGCGCTGTAGAGCAGCGTGCCGACGTTGATGATCTTCGTGACGTCGCGATCGCCGGCGATCACCTGCGACGGCTCGTCGTACGGGTTCAGCGAATCGTAAGCCGACTGGTACGAGATGGCCCGGCCGTTGCTGACCTGGCTCCGGATCACCGACGTCACGTTCACGACCGGCTGGTTCAGCGCGTTATTGGTGCGATACAGCAACTGCTGCGCGGTCAGCGCGGTCGGGATGCCGGCCACGTGATAGGTGACGTTGCGCGTCTTGAGCACCGTGCCCGGTGGAATCGATGCCAGCGGCGTGGTGCCGGTGTAGGTATAGAACGGATCGGACACGGCCGGTGCGCCGGCGCTGGCAGGCGATGCGGCGACCGCCAGCGCGGCGGACACGGCTGCCGCGGCCAGCATGAAACGTCTGGAGGACATGGTTGGGGCCCCTGGGATAACCTGCTTTCATCGAAGGAAGTTCGGCGGTGTTGCAGACCATCGTGTGCGCCGCGTCAAAACCGTTTCCGTGCCATCGACTGTCTCCTGTGAAAGAATGATCCGGCTTGTTCTGAATTCGTAGTTTTAGTAGGAGTACAAACCGGATTAATTGAAGCACATCGAGAACGCGCTCGACGGGCGTTTTCCATTGTTTGAAGGTAAACGCCTAAACCCGCCGCCGCACGATGCGGAGCGCGCCGGCCGTTCGGCCGACTGTCCGCGTTTTGCGGAAGTACCGTACGATCACGGCTGTCGGGTACCGAAGCGGCCGCGTCGTGCGATGCCGGCCGCGCGGCGCACCGCCTGCCTGTGACCGATCGTTTCCTGCCCAGCCGACACGCCACGATGACCGTCTCCGAACTGCTCCGCGCCATTCGCCAACCGTATGCCGACCTGCTCGCGAAAGCGGCCGCACAACCGGCCGTGATCGCCGAACCGGCCTACCGGCGTGCCGACGGCACGCTCGCCACCGAAGGGCCGCTCGCGCTGCCGTGTCGGGCCGACATCATCGCGACCGAAGGCGAATCGGCCGGCCAGCCGGCGATGGTCGATTCCGCCACGCAGCTGGATTTCGAGCCGTTCGCGTTCGATCTCGACACGGCGGCCGTGTCGATCCGCCCGTTCGTGTGGGACTGGGCCGCGATCGAGGCCGACGGTCTCGACGAAAGCGCGGCGGCCGACGCGTTCAAGGCATGGTTCTTCGCGTGGTTCGATGCCGACGACGAGAACACGCCGGCCGAAGACGGCCTGCACGGGATCGTTCACTACCTGTCGGAACCGGTTCGCGCGGAACAGGGGTGGCGCGTCCATGCGGATCTCGGCTCCGCGCCCGAAACGGCCGTCGAGGATCTGCTGTTCCGGCTCGTCGATGCGGGCGCTTCGCGGATCCGCGTCGGTTGACTGGCCACTCCGTTTCCCTTACGCCACCATGAAAAAAATCTTCGCAACCGTGCTGCTTTGCGTGTCGCTTCCGGCACTCGCCAAGGTATCCACCGACGTGTTCTGCTTCAGGTCGGACGGCGACAAGCCCGTGCGCTTCGAGATGCGCACCTACTATGACGATGCAGTCAAATGGTCGGGCGGCATGGTCCGGTACGCGCAATCGAAAACGGCCCTGCCGCTGGTGATCGAACATGAGGAGGATGAAGTGCTCGACGAAAGCCGTCCGCACCAGTACACGACGACCTGGGTCGAAATGGTCGGCGGCAAGGTCAACGGGCGCTACGAAATGATGACCCAGGGCGCGATGGTCTATTCGATGACCTACACCAACGCACGCACCGGCAAGCAGACCGCGTTCGGCCGCGCGCTGGATGTCGACGCGTCCGAACAGACCGGGTGCCGCTGGTGATGCGCCCGCTGATCCGGATCGCGTGGGTGCTGGTCGCGCTGCACGCAGGCTTCGCGCATGCCGCGCCGCGCACGGTCTACGAGGGCACGCTGCAAGGCGCCGGCACCGTCGTGATGGAACTCGACGATCGCCCGGCCGCGGACGGCTCGATCTCCGGCCGCTACTTCTATGCGCAGCACGGCGTCGATATCCCGCTGCACGGCACGCCCGCGCAACTGGTCGAACCGGTCGTGCGAACGCAGTTGCCGGACGACGCGCGCAGTCCGTTGGGATACGGCGAGCAAGCCGATTTCGATCATGCCGCGGCCACGTGGCAAGGCACGCGGGACAAGGCCGGCTATCGCGGCCGCTGGACCGACACACGCTCCGGCAAGACGCGCAGCTTCACGCTGCGGCGCGTCGCTGAATACGATCCCGACGCGGTTGCGCCCGGGTCGGTCGAAGCCGTTACCAACAGCATCGCCGGTGGTGTCGGCAGCGGTATCGCAAGCGGCGTGGCCATCGACATGCGGCAGGCGCCTTATGCCACGCTGAAGCTTGCCGGGCACGCGCAGCCGGCCGGCCCCGAGATCGGAGACGGCACCGTCGCGTACCGGATGTGGCGCGACCCGCGCACGAAGCTCATGTATCCGCGTCTGAGCCGCCATCCCGATCCAGCGGTCATGGCACGGATCAACCGCCTGCTCGAACAGCAGCACTGGCAGATGAATCTCGCCGCGCTCGAATGCGCGTCGACCCGCTATTCCGACGACGGGCCGGCCGCCGGTTCGCTCGGCGGCTACGACGACGAACAGGTGACGGTCACGTGGCTGTCACCTGCGGCACTCGGCATCGTGGAATCGGGCAGCACGTACTGCGGCGGCGCTCATCCGAACAATCACTACGATCCGGTCACGTTCGACCTGCTGCGCGGTACGTACCTCGACTGGAATCGCGTGATCGACGCGGCTAAAGCAGGCAAGGACGGCGCCCCGGGAACGAGCCCCGCGCTGGTGAGTTTCATTACGCAGTTGCGCGACAAGGCAACACACGGTCAGCAAGTGACGGAGGGCGAAGGCGATTCGCTGTCGTGCGCGGACGTGCTCCCCGAGTACCTGGCGTTCGAACTCGACGCACCCGGCAAGCTCTCGTTCGTCGTATCCGGAATCGGGCACGCGATGGGCGCCTGTCTCGGTCCGCAACTCGATGTGCCGTTCGCGGCGCTCGCGCCGATCCTGAGGCCGGGCGGCGCGCGTTATCTCGTACCGGGCGTCAAGCTGAAGTAACGCGGCGGCGCGGGCGCTATCCGCGTCGCACCCCGGCCCCACCGCGTGGCGACGGGGCCGGGCGACGCGCATGCATCGCCGTCATTTACGTCAGGACGCGTCGCCTTGCGCGTCGACGTCGATGCCGAGCTCGCCGGCCATTCGCAGAACCAGCGCATTCAGCCGCGCCACTTCATCCGCGAGGCGCTTCTGTTCGGCCTTCAGCGCTTCGAATTCCGAAGGCGGCACGGAATCCGCCCCGCCGGCATCCGCACCCGCGAAGTCGGCCACGTTCACTTCGCCGCACATCAGGTGCATCCAGCGGTTCTCGCGCGCGCCCGGCGCACGCGGCAACCGGACGACGAGCGGCTGCGCGCGCGCCGCGAGTTCGTCGAGGAACGCCTCGACCGACGAGATATCCGCGAAACCGTGCAGGCGCGCGCTGTTCAGGCGCAACTCTGCGGCCGTCTGCGGGCCGCGCAGCAGCAGGATCGTCAGCAGCGCGATCGCCTGGCTCGGGATGCCGAGCACGCGGTTCACGTTGTGCTCGAAACGCGGCACGCGGCTGCTGCTGCCTTCCATCACGAGGCTCAGGTGCTTCAGCCCGTCGAGCGCGGTCGTGACTTCGTCCTCGCTGACGTTCATCACCGGCGAGCGCGCGGTTTTCTGGTTGCAGCCCGCGGTCAGTGCATTCAGCGACAGCGGATAGGTGTCCGGCACCGTGTGCTGTTTCTCGACGAGCACACCGAGAATGCGGGCCTCGAGGGGCGTGAGTTCGCGAAGGGCGCGTGGCGTGGGCGTATCCGGCGTGGTGGTCATGAGTGGCGTCGCAGCGTGCAGCAGGTGAAGGGAAACAGTCAGCGGCCCGTCCGGCATCGCGCACGGGCGAGCCATATGATAGCTCGCGTCGCTCGGCCCGGCGCCACTCGCCAACCGCCGCGCGCACTTGCCGCAGCCGGCTTTCGTCCGGCCTGCCTGCCGGCCGGTGCCGCGCGGCGGCGGATGCGCGCCGTGCCGGCGATTCCGCCGCCTCGCACGCGGCGGCGTTTGCGCGACACGCATGCCGGCGCTACGATATGCGTCACCCCGACGTCCGCGGCGCGGCGCGAGCGCTCTCGCACGCATCACCACGCATCGCCCGTCCCGCACGCCATGCCGCCACGCATGCGCGTCGCCCGTCGACGCCGCTCATCCGTTCATCCATTCACCCCTTCGACCCGCTCACCGCCATGACCGCATCCTCTTCCGCACCGCACGTGCGCGCCATCGTCACCGGACACACACGCGGCCTCGGCGCGTCGCTCGCCGAACAGCTGCTGCTGGAAGGCATCGCCGTGCTGGGCGTGTCGCGCAGCCGTCATCCGACGCTCGCGTCGCAAGCCGGCGACCGATTCTCCGAAATCGAACTCGACCTGTCGGACACGCCGGCCGTCGCGGCGTGGCTGGCCGGCAACACGCTGCGCCGCTTCGTCGACGGCGCGTCGATCGTGCTGCTGTTCAACAACGCGGGCATCGTCGATCCGATCGGCCCGCTCGCCGCGCAGGATCCGGCGATCGTCGCACGCGCGGTCGGCGTGAACGTCGCGGCGCCGCTGATGCTGTCGGCCGCGCTCGCGCAAGCGGCATCGGCCACGACCGAATGCCGGATCCTGCACGTGTCGAGCGGCGCGGCGCGCAACGCGTACGCGGGCTGGAGCGTCTACTGCGCGACCAAGGCCGCGCTCGATCACCATGCGCGCGCGGTCGCGCTCGACGCGAACCGCGCGTTGCGGGTCTGCAGCGTCGCGCCGGGCGTCGTCGACACGGGCATGCAGGCAACGATCCGCTCGACCAGCGAAGACAACTTCCCGATGCGCGAGAAATTCGACCAGTTGAAGTCGAGCGGCGCGCTCGCGACGCCCGAGGCGGCCGCGCGCCAGTTGATCGGCTATGCGCTGAGCGATGCGTTCGGCTCGGTACCGACCGCCGACGTGCGGGAACTGCCGAGCCACTGAGCCACGCCGCACGTCAGCGTCCTTCGAGCCGCTTGGTCCAGTCTTCGACCTGCCGCTCCGCCCGGCGCTTGTCGAGCATCCTGCGCCAGCCGGCCGGCAGTATCGGGACCTCGCACAGCGCGTCGAGCGCGGCCATGTCGAGCGTGCGCCGGTACAGCACGTCGAGCACCGCCGACAGCGTCCACTGCGGATAAGCGCGCCGGTGCAGCGCCAGCACCTCGCCCGGCGCCACCCAGCCCGCCTGCAGCACGCGGTAATACCAGCCGGTCCGGCCGCTTTGCTGCACGAGCGCGGCCATCCGCGGATGATCGAAGCGCGCGTTGAGCTTCCAGCACGGCTGCCGCGACTGCGACACCTGAAGCACGGCGCCGCCGAGCGTGAACTCGTCGCCGAGACACACGTCGTGCTCCGTCACGCCGTGCGTCGACAGGTTCTCGCCGAACGCACCCGGTTGCGCGAGCACGTCGCGCGCGCCGATCTGCGCGGCCCACCATGCGTAGTGATCGTGCGCATAGTGGTGCACCGCCTTGTCGGGGCCGCCATGATGCCGCGCATCGGCCTGCTCGTCGCCGGCAAAGCCGAGCGCGCCCAGCCACAAGCGCGATCCGACCGGCTGCTTGTCGATCGCGCTGGCGTGCGACGTGCCGGCCAGCGGCCGGCTCGTGCCGATCCGCACCGCGCCGACAGGGGCCGAGATCGCCGGCCATGCCGCGTCGCTCACGTCGTCACACCGTCACGCAATGCCGCGAGTAGCCGTTCGAGTTCGCGCGTGCGCGCGTCGCCGAGCGGCATCAGCGGCCTCCTCGGTTCGCCGGCATCGAAGCCGCACAGGCGCAGCCCGGCCTTCACGGTCACCGGCAACCCACCGTTGACGATGAACTGCAGCAGCGGCAGCTGCGCCTGAAAGACCGTCCGGGCGCGCGCCAGGTCGCCCGCGCGCATCGCGTCGAACAGCGCCAGCGGCAACGCCGCATTCAGGTTCGGCGCGGCCGTGCACCATCCGGCCGCGCCGGCCGCGAGGGCGGCGAGCGCCATCGGGTTGCCGCCGTTGTAGAACGGAATCGCGCCGTCGCTCAGTTGCGCGAGACGGTGCATCCGCCCGATGTCGCCCGTGCTCTCCTTCACCATCGTCACGTTGTCGACGGTCCGGCAGATCGTCGCGATCAGGTCGGGCGACATGTCGACGCCGCTCGTCGCGGGGTTGTTGTACAGCATGATCGGGATGCCGATGGCGGCGCCGATCGCGCGATAGTGCGCGACGATCTCGTCGTGACCGAGCTTCCAGTACGACACCGGCAGCACCATCACCGCATCGGCGCCGGCCTGCTCGGCGAAGCGCGCGCGGCGCACCGCGCCCGCCGTGGTGAGATCGGAAATGCCGACGACGGTCGGCACGCGCCGGCGCACCGCGCGGATCGACGCGGTGGCGACCGCCTCCCATTCCGCGTCGGACAGGTACGCGCTCTCGCCGGTACTGCCCAGCGGCGCGATCGCGTGGACGCCGTCGGCAATCAGGCGCTCGATCAGCGCGTCGAGCGCCGTGAGATCGACGCCGCCGTCGGCGGAGAACGGTGTAACCGGGTAGGCAATGATGCCTTTCAGCAAGATGGACACGATAGGTAATCCTCAGTGATGATCGGACACGGCAGCGGCGAATCGCCCGCTCACGCGACGCAGTCCCGATGCGTGCGCAATGCCCTGCGCGCGTAGTAGTCGAAAGTCACCGCATCGCGCTTCGGCTTCGAAATCCAGTCGTGCGCTTCGCGCGCCAGCGCCGGCGGCACCGGCCTGATCTCGCCGGCCGCCATCGCGAGCAGTTGCAGCTTCGCGGCCCGCTCGATCAGCAGCGCGAGGATGCACGCTTCCTCGATCGTCTTGCCGACCACGAGCTGGCCGTGATGCGACAGCAGGATCGCGCGCTTGCTGCCGAGCGCCTTCGAGATGATCTCGCCCTCCTCGTTGCCGACCGGCACGCCGGGCCAGTCCTTCAGGAACGCGCAATCGTCGTACAGCGGGCAGGTATCCATGTGCGACACGACGAGCGGCTGCTCGAGCATCGACAGCGCCGCGACATGCGCCGGATGCGTATGGATGATGCAGTTCACGTCCGGGCGCTCGCGATAGATCCATGTATGGAACCGGTTGGCCGGATTCGGGATGCCTTCGCCGTCGACGACGTCGAGATCCTCGTTCACGCGCAGCAGGTTCGCGGCCGAGATCTCGTCGAAACCGAGCCCGAGCCGCTGCGTGTAGTACGTGCCGGCGTCGCCCGCGCGGCAGGTGATCTGCCCGGCCAGGCCGGAATCGTGGCCGGCGTCGAACAGGATCCGGCACGTCAGCGCGAGCTTCTGCCGCGCGGACCAGCCGCTGTCGCCCACCTCGTTGTCGAGACGCCGCTCCGCCAGTGCGACCAGCGCCTCCTTCGTCAGATTCAGCGTTTCCGCCATGTTCACCTCCTGAATGGGCCGGGTCGGTCGCGCCGTCCGCGCCGCTTTCCCGGGAATACGTGACACACGATACACCACAGGACACTTTGTGTCATGCGTTACAATCCGTTTTTCGAAGGACACCTGGCGCCCCATGACGATTCGCCTGAAGCTGCTCAGAAAACAGAAGGGCTGGACGCTCGACGTGCTGGCCGACGAGACGGGCCTCACCAAGAGCTACCTGTCCAAAGTCGAGCGCGGCCTGAGCGTGCCGTCGATCGCGGTCGCGCTGAAGCTGTCGAAGGCACTGAATGTCGATGTCGAACAGTTGTTCTCGGAAAGCCGCAACCGCGAGCTGATCACGGTCACGCGCGCCGGCGAGCGCACGGCGATGGGCGCGGCGGCCGACAGCCACGCGCACCGCTTCGAGAGCATCGCGGCCGGCGTCGCGCCGAAGAAGATGCTGCCGTTCGTCGTGCATCCGCCGCACGAATTCGTCGCATCGACGTTCCGCGAGCACGAAGGCGAGGAATTCCTGTTCGTGCACAAGGGGCGCGTCGAAATCGAATTCCCGAACGAGACGGTGCAACTCAAGACCGGCGATTCAGTCTATTTCAACGCACTCATCCCGCACCGCACGCGCAGCCTCGGCGCCGCGCAGGCGGAGATCCTGGTCATCGTCAGTCACGACGACTAGCCTCGCCACCTCTTCGCGCAAGGATCCCCGATGGTCACGAAGGCCACCGCACCGTTCCAGCAGATCAAGACGCTCGTTCGCCAGAACGTCGACTCGGGCGACTGGCGCCCCGGCGACCGCATTCCGTCCGAGCTCGATCTCGCCGCGCAGTTCGGCGTCGCGCGCATGACGGTCAACCGCGCGCTGCGCGAGCTGACCGAGGAAGGCGTGCTGAAGCGCATCGCGGGCGTCGGCACGTTCGTCGCCGAGGTGAAGCCGCAGTCGAACCTGCTGATGATCGCGCACATCCGCGACGAAATCCGCGCGCGCGGGCACGAATACCGCTGCCGCGTGCTGAGCCAGTCGAGCGAGCCCGCGTCGTTCGACGTCGCGGCCGCATTCGGCCTGCCGGTCAATACGCCGGTTTTTCACGTGGTGTGCGTGCACGAGGAAAACGGCCGCCCGATCCAGCTCGAGGATCGCTACGTGAACCCGGCCGCCGCGCCCGGTTTCATCGACCAGGATTTCCAGGTCGAACCGCCGTCCGAGTACCTGTACAACAACGTGTCGCACTACGAACTGGAAATCGAGCACGTGGTCGATGCGTCGCTGCCGACCGGCGAACAGGCGCGGCTGCTCGACATGCGCGCCGACGAGCCGTGCCTCACGCTCACGCGCCGCACCTGGACGAACGGGCTGCCCGTCACGTTCGTGCACTTCCTGCATCCGGGCAACCGCTACCGGCTCGGCTCGCGCTTCAAGCCGGGCGCCGGGCGCCACCCGACCTGATCCTTCGTCACGCACCGGCACGCACAAATGCACGCGGCGGCCGTTTCGTCGAGAAACGGCCGCCGCGTCCTTCACGCGCGCCCGCCGGCGTCAGAGCACGCCGGCCTGCCCCGCACCACGCGACCACACGACCGGAAACAGCGGGTGATCGAGCGGCGCGCCGTCGGGCAGTTGCTCCGCGAGCCCGGGAAAATCGGGCGACGTCTTCCAGCGGCGCGGCGCGTGACGGACATCGTCGCCGACGAAGCGGATCGAGAACGCGCGCCGGCGGTTCTGCGTACCGCCCGACGCGTGCAGCGTGAGCATCCGGAAGCACACCATGTCGCCGGGCTCGAGCGCCCAATGGCGGATCGGGAAGGCCGCGCGGTCGCCTTCGATGTCGGGCAGGTCCGCGAGGCTGCCTTCCGGAAACCACTTCGCTTCCTTGTCCATGAACGTGCGCGGCATCAGCCACGGCCCGCGATGCGAGCCCGCGACGAATTCCAGCGTCGATTCGAGCGGCACCGGATCGACCGGAATCCACATGCTGACGTTGTCGTCGCCCTCGATGTTGTAGTACGGCTGGTCCTGGTGCCACGGCGTGCGCTGCCGCGTGCCGGGCTCCTTCACGAGCAGGTGGTCGTGATGAAGCCGCACGTTCTCCGTGCCCATCAGCGCGGCGGCCACCGACGGCGCCGGCGAGCGCACGATGAAGTCGCGATACGCGTCGTTGTGCTGCCAGTTGCAGAAATCCTCGAAGAACCAGCCCGGATCGTCGGGCCGGCTCGCGACTTTCGCGCGCGGGCTCGGCTGCGCGAGATTCACGTCGATGCCGGCGCGCAGCGCGGCGACTTCGTCGGGCGAGAAGATGCCCTTGATGCAGACCGCACCTTCCTCGCGGAACGCGGCGATCAGTTCGGGCGTCACGGCTTGCGCGACGCGATCCTCGATACTCGTCATGGTGTGCCTGTCGATTGAATGAATCACGGAATCACCGAATCACGGCGCCGAAGTCAGCTGCTGCTTCGCACCGTAGATGTCGAAGTCGAAATATTTCGCGGCGATCTTCTGGTACGTACCGTTCGCACGGATCGCGACGATCGCGTCGTTCAGCCGCTTCTTCATCGCGTCGTCGCCCTTGCGCACGCCCATCGCGACGCCGTAGCCGGTGATCCGCACGTCGGTCACGTCGGGGCCCGCGAACGCATAGCCCTTGCCGCGCGGCGTCTTCAGGAACGAGTAGCCGGCCTGCGTCTTGTCCTGGAAGGTCGCGTCGAGGCGGCCGTTGACGAGATCCTGGTACACCTGGTCCTGGTTCTGATACGAGACGATCGTCACGCCCCTGGTCGCCCATTCGGCCTTCGCGTACGCCTCCTGCGTCGTGCCCTGGTCGATCCCGACGCGCTTGCCCGCGAGCGACGCGGCGGTCGGCAGCAGCTTCGAGCCGACCGGCGCGACGAGCGCGCCCGGCGATGCATACAGCTTGTTCGAGAAGTCGATCTGCTTGAGCCGCTCGTCGGTGGCGGTCATCGCGGACATGATCACGTCGAACTTGCGTGCGCGCAGCGCCGGAATCATCCCGTCGAAGCCCTGCTCGACCCAGACGCACTTCGCACGCAGCTGCTCGCAGATCGCATTGCGCAGGTCGATGTCGAAGCCGGCGAGCGAGCCGTCGGGCTGCTTCGCCTCGAACGGCGGATACGTGGGGTCGATGCCCCAGCGGATCGTCGACGTGTCCTGCGCGAACGACACGAGCGGCGCGAACGCCAGCGCGGTAACGAGAAGCCTTGCAGTGCGGTTCATGGCGTGTCCTTGATGGTCTCGACGCGGCGCGCAAGCGCCGGCGTCCGGTGGGTGGCGTTGCGCCGGAACGCCCGGCGCGGTGCGCGAAAGACTGGGACTTCGATGGAACTGCGATGCAGTCTAGACCGCTCAAATTTCGAGCGCAAGCGGGGGGAAGGCAGAATGCGCGGATTAAGGTCGGGAGACGGTGAGAGGCCGGAAATGACGCCCTGAACACACGCGCATAGCGTGGATTTACGAGATTTTCGGGTGTTTACCCTACGAGACGCGCGCCCGCCACAGGGCGCGTTTTTCCGGATTTCCGTGAAATAACGATGTCTATACAGGCACCCGCTCGATCGCCGCATACCCGCGCCGCCGCGCATGCCGCAGCGGCGTCTCGCCGTTCGAATCCGCGAGATCGACGTTCGCGTGCCCGTCGACGAGCAGTTGCACGATCCGCACATAACGCTCGCTGCCGTCGCCGAGCATGATCGCCTCCAGCAGTGCGGTCCAGCCGAGCCGGTTCACGTGGTCGACGTTCACGCCCGCGTCGATCAGCGTGTGCACCGTCTCCACATGGCCGCGCTCCGCTGCCGGAATCAGCGCGGTGCCGCGATACCGGTTCGTGCTGCTCAGGTCGGCGCCGTGCGCGAGCGTCATCCGCAGGATGTCGAGATGGCCGCGCGCACCGGCGTACAGATACGGGCTGTCCTGGATCGCATCCTTCGCGTTGACGTCCGCACCCGCGTCGATCAGCACGCGCGCCGCCTCGACGTGATTGCCGTGCGTCGCGAGCAGCAGCGCCGTGCGGCCCTGCCCGTCGCGCGAATCGATCGGCGCGCCGCGTTCGAGCAGCGTGCGCACTTCGCCCGCGTCGCCACGGTCGGCCGCGCTGCGCAACCGGCCCTCGAGCGCGCCGCCGTCGGCGGCGGCCGCGGCCGACGTGAGCGTGGTCAACGCAAACGAGCCGATGATCGCGATCCGTTTGATAAACATCCGGTGTCCTCCTTGCGTGCGGCGCACGCCGATACCCGGTCGATTCGATCCGTCAGGCGCCCCGCGACGCCACCCGACGCCGCGCCGGGTCCGGCGAAACCGCGATTGCCCACGGCATCCGGCCATGTTAAAAGTCGTCGCATGCATTTGAAAACGAAATGTTCGAATCCACAGAAGTGCAGAAATGAATAGACCCCTGTTCGACATCGACCTGCTGCGCGCGCTCGTGATGGTCGCCGACTGCGGCAGCTTCACGACGGCGTCCGCGCGCCTGCACTCGACGCAGTCGACGGTCAGCCAGAAGGTGCGCCGGCTCGAGGAAATCGCCGGGCACCGCCTGCTCGACCGCGGCACGCGCGACGTGCGGCCGACCGACGCGGGCGTGACGGTGCTCAGCTATGCGCGGCGCATGCTCGCGTTGAACGACGAGATGCTGGAAGCGCTGTCGGGTGCGACGGTCGCGCTGACGATCCGGCTCGGCGTGCCCGACGATTTCGCGGCGGGCCGCACGACGCATGCGCTCGCGGCGTTCAAGCGCGAGCATCCGCAGGTGAAGCTCGAGGTGATGTGCGGGCTGAGCCGCGACATCAGCGCCGCATACGACCGCGGCGAACTCGACCTCGTACTGATCAAGCAGCGCCGCGACAGCCGCGAGGCCGTCGTGCGCTGGCCCGAGAAACTGCGCTGGATCGACAGCGCCGCGCATCCGTCGATCGATCTCGACCCGGTGCCGATCGTCGTGTTTCCGCCGCGCGGGCTCTATCGCGACGACATGATCAAGGCGATCGAGGAGCGCGGCCGCCGCTGGCGGATCAGCTTCACGACGTCGAGCCTGAGCGGCATCCAGGCCGCCGTCGCCGACGGGCTCGGCATCAGCGTGCTGCCCGCGCGCGTGGTGACGGACGAGCACGTCGTGCTGACCGCGAAGCAGGGTTTCGCGCCGATCGAACACATGGACATCGCGATCCTGCATCGGCCGACGGCCGACCCGATGGTCAGCGAACTGACGAAGGCGCTCGCGGCCATGCTGGAGCACGAGGAGCAGTAGGAAAGAGAACGCCGGATGCGGCAAGCAAGCGAACGAACGCCGCGACGCCGCCGGCACGGCCGCGCGCCCGATCCCCGTCAGAACATCGTGTTCCCGTTCGCGGCCTGCTCGGGCACGGGTTGATTGACGTCCCAGTGCTCGACGATCTTGCCGTTCTCGAGCCGGAAGATGTCCATGATCGCGCTGCCGCGCGTGCCGGGTTCGCGCACCGCGTGCACGTGCAGGATCACGTAGTCGCCGTCGACGAACGAGCGCTTGATCTCGCTGTGCGACCGCGGATACTTGTCGCGCAGGAACGCGACGAATTGGCGGAAGCCGTCGCGGCCGTCGGCCGCGTTCGGGTTGTGCTGCACGTAACGATCGCCGACATACGCGAGTGCGGCGTCGGCATCCTTCTCGTTCAGGCCTTTTTCATAGAACGCGAGCACCGTGCGCCGGTTCGCTTCCTGCTGCGCGTCCGTCGGCCCGGCCGCCACCGCATGCGCTGCGCTCACGGCGAACAGGGCCGCCGCCATCCATCGTGCGGCCCGTGCCGCGGTCGTGCGTCGCATCATCTTCTCCCGGGAAATCCGGCTGAAAACCGGATCATACCGGGGCGATGCTTCACCCGGGTTTCGCTCAGACCAGCGCGCCGTTACGCGCCACGATCTTCCCCGACGACACGACGAGCCGCCGCACCGGCCGTGCGACGACGGCCTCGGCGAACGTCAGCGCGTCGACCAGCACGACGTCCGCGCGGCTGCCCGGCTGCAGCCCGTAACCGTCGAAGCCGCAACCGCGCGCCGCGCCGTGCGTCACGCAGTCGAGCGCGACCTCGAGCGCGTCGTCGCGGCGGAAATCGTTGCGCATGCCGATCAGCATCGCGCGTTCGAGCATGTCGGGCGACCCGTACGGCGTCCACGTATCGCGCACGCCGTCGTTGCCGCCGATGACCGTCACGCCCGCCGCACGGCACGCGGCCACCGGCGGCACGGGCACCGCCGCCGGCGCGGTCGTGACGAGCCCGACGCCGAGTTCCGCCATCCGGGCAAGCAGCGCATCGCGCTCGCGTTCGGCGATATCGCCCAGACAGAACCCGTGGCTGATCGTCACCTTGCCCTGCATGCCGCGCGCCGCCGTGCGCTGCAGGATCAGGTCGAGCGAATACGCGCCCATCGATCCGCGCTCGTGCAGGTGGAGATCGAGCCCGCGGCCGTGGCGTTCGGCGATCGCGAACAGCACGTCCACCGCCTCGACCGGATCGCCTTCGATCGCGCACGGGTCGAGCCCGCCGAGCAGATCGGCGCCGGCGGCGAGCGCGTCGGACAGCAGTGCGTCGGTGCCGGGCCGCTTGAGCACGCCCGATTGAGGAAACGCGACGATCTGGATTTCAACCTGCCCGCGCAGCGTCTCGCGCGTCGCGAGCACGCCGTGCAGATGCCGCAGCCCGGCTTCGGTATCGATGTCGACGTGGGTGCGGATACGCGTCGTGCCGGCCGCGAGGAATGCGCGCGCCAGCGCGAGCGACGCGACGCCGGCGTCGTGGCCGCTCGTCGCCCGATAGTGGCGCTCGTTCTCGATCCGGTCGACGAGGCGCGGGCCGACCTGGTTGCGATACCACGGCATCCCCCAGTGCGTCTTGTCGAGGTGCGTGTGGCCTTCGACGAGGCCGGGCAGCGCGAGCGCCCCCGCGCCGTCCTCGATCGCGCAGCCGGCGGGTGCGTCGAGCGACGGGCCGATGCGCGCGATGCGATCGCCTTCGATCAGGATGTCGAGCGCGGCGTCGGCGCTCGGGCGGACGTTGCGGATCAGCAGGTTCGTCATGTCGGTTCCGGTGTGGTCAGTCAGTGCAACGGAGCACGGCGCGTGCCGTGCCGCCGGCCGGGTCGGTCAGCGCGTGAAGCGCAGCGCAGGGGCGAACGGCGCGCCCGTGTCGCTTTCGCCGCGGCGGAATACCCAGCGCTCGGCCGGCACGCCCGCGACGGCCGCCGCCGCATTCGGCGCACGCACCGCGACGAACGTCGCGTCGCAGCCGACAGCGATTCCATAGTTCTCCTTGCCGATCACGCGCGCGCCGGCATGCGTCGCCATGTCCAGCGCGATGCCGAGCGCTTCGTCGGTGTAGAAGCCCGACCGATAGCCGACCATCATCGCGCGCTGCAGCATGTCGCCGTTGCCGTACGGCCACCATGCGTCGCGGATGTTGTCGTTGCCCGCGAACACGTGCACGCCCGCGTCGCGCAGCGGCTGTACCGGCGGAAACGCGCAGTCGCCCGGCGCATTCGTCAGGATCGACACGCCGGCTTCGGCCAGTGCCGCCGCGGTGCGCCGCACGTCGTCGTCGCTCACCTGGCCGAGCGCGTATGCATGGCTCACGTTCACGCGCCCGCCGAGCCCCGCCGCGCGCGTGCGCGCCGCGATCCGCAGCAGTTGCGCGATGCCCGTCTCGCCCGGCTCGTGCAGGTGGATGTCGATCTTCGCGCCGCGCTTCTCGGCGATGCCGAACACGATGTCGAGCTGGCCGTCCGCGTCGCCGTCGAGTGTCGTCGGGTCGATCCCACCGACCACGTCCGCGCCTTCGCGCACCGCTGCGTCGAGGATCTCCGCGGTGCCGGGGCACGTGACGACGCCGGCCTGCGGGAACGCGACGAGTTCGATATCGACGATGCCGCGCCATTGCTCGCGCGCGGCCATCACGGCCTGCAGGTTCGACAGGCCCGTCGTCGCATCGACGTCGACGTGGCTGCGCATCGCGACCGTGCCGAACGCGGCGGCCTGCGCGATCAGCGCATTCGCGCGCTCGACGATCGGCGGCGCGGCCGCGAGCTGGCGCTTCTCGACCGCGAGCCGCTCGCGCAGCGTGCCGACCGTTTCGTGCGGCACCCAGCGATCGCCGACGAAGCTCTTGTCGAGGTGGATGTGGCCATCGATGAAACCGGGCAGCACGACGCGGCCGTCGAGGTCGATCGTTTCCGCGCCGGGCGCGGCCGCATGATCGGCGCCGATCGCGGTAAAGCGGCCGTCACGGACGACGAGGTTGATGGGCTGGCCGCCGGCGTCGACGGCGTTGATGAAGATACGATCGGTCATGGCTCGGAATGTGGGGCCGTCGTGGCACGTCACCGGCGCGGACAGGGGAAGGAACCGCAACCGGCACGGCGCGACCGTTGGCAGGGAGTTCGGCCACGATATCGGACGGCGCCGGCCGAGGCCAATTAAATGTCGCGATGCCGCGCATTCGATTTCGCGATGCGCGGCGCAAACGCCGTGCCAGCCACGTGCGGCTGCGGGGTCCGATCTCGTCGGCGACGGCCCGCATGCCGATGGCGCGTCGGGTGACGTCGCCGAAGCCGAAGTTTCGCGCGCCGGCATCGAGGGGCCGACTGCCTCGCAGGATAAGCCGCCGGACCGCTGTCGATCCGCGTCATCGCAGTTGCCGAACGGGCGCCGCCGCCCTCGCCGGGCATTGCACGATCGCCCTGCCCGGGCGGCGATTTACGCGGCAACAGACTTTACACGTTGTTACCCGGCCGCACCGGACGCGCCACCTGCCATTCCTTATACTCACGCCGAGTTCGCCACCCGTCCTGGAATTCGTCGGCGAACCCGTTGCCGATGCAGGAATCATCATGATGCGCATGCCTTCCACGAAGACCGTTCTGTTCGCCTCGCTCGTCGCCGTCGCGGCGCTTCCGCTGACCGCCTGCGTCGCGCCGGGTTACTACGGCGCGCAGCCGGGGTATCCGCAGCAACAGCAATACGCGACGCCCGGCTACGCGCAGCCCGCGTATTCGCAACCGGGCTACGTGCAGCAGCAACAGCCGTATCCGAACCAGGCGCCGCAACCGTACGATCAGTACGGCAACCAGCAGCAATACGGGTCGCAGCCGTATGACCAGTACGGCAATCAGCAGCAATACGGCAACGGCTACGGCACGCAGTACGGCACGGTCTCGAACATCCAGCCGGTCAACGGCTCGGTCGGCCCGTCGGGCGTCGCCGGCACCGTCGTCGGTGCGCTGGTCGGCGGCCTGGTGGGCAACCAGTTCGGCCGCGGCCACGGCCGCGATGCGGCGACCGTGATCGGTGCGCTCGGCGGTGCGGTGGCCGGCAACCAGATCGGCCAGCAGATGGGCGCCGCGCAAGGCCCGAGCAGCTACCGGATCGACGTGCAGGTCAGCGACGGCACGATGCGCTCGTTCGACGTGCAATCGCCGGGCAACCTCCGGCCGGGCGATCGCGTGCAGATCAACGGCAATCAGCTGGCGCGGTATTGATTCGAATCCGGTGCGCCTGACCTGATCGGGCGCATCTTCTCGCGTTTGACGTCGGGGCCGGTTCGGCGCGACGGCGTACCTGCTTCACCCCATCCTCATCCTTCGTGCCGGTGCGGCGCACATGATGCGCCGCCGACATTGCCGCGACACCGTCGCCCTCAACGCCCCCGTCGCGCGATCGCTCACCCGCATCAACGCCCGCGCTCCCACGCCTGGCCGTCACACCCGCTCGATGCCGAGCCCGACGCGCGTCGACCGCGCGGCTGCGCGACGCGCGCAAGTCACGCGGCCTGACGCTCGCGCAACTGTCCGAGCGTTCCGGTATCGCGATGTCGACGATTTCGAAGGCCGAGCGCGGCGACATTGCACTCACCTACGACAAGTTCGCGGCGCTCACCCATGCGCTCGCGCTCGACTTCGACACGATGTTCGGCCGGCCCGCGCCCGCCGGCGCGATGACGCCGTCGTTCACGCCGGCCGGCCAGCAGATGGTCTACGACACGCCGAACCATGCGTACGGGATGCTCGCGAACGACCTGACCGGCAAGCGGATGGTGCCCGTGCGCGGGCGGATCCATGCGCGCAAGCTGTCGGACTTCGCCGACTACATCCGGCACAGCGGCGAGGAGTTCGTGTTCGTGCTAAGCGGCGAGCTGGAGCTGCGCTTCGAGAACGGCCACGCGTACCGGCTCGGCGCCGGCGACAGCCTGTACTTCGACAGCGCTGTCGGGCACGTGTACCTGAGCCTCGGCGACACCGATGCCGAGGTGCTCGCGTGCTGCGTCGACGGCGACGCGCGGCGGCCGCGCGACGCGATCTGAACGCAATGGCGCGGCCACGGCGAGCGATACGCGGAACGCCGACACGTGCGATCCGGATTCCTATTAGGATTAGTACGATGCATTCCGCGGCCCTATCGGTCATAGCGGCCCGCTCCGGCATGCACGACCCTCAACCGGAATCCTCTCGATGACGATCACGACTCGCCTGCTCGACGCGGCCGACGCCGCCCGTTTCCAGACCGTTCGCCTGCGTGCGGTCGACACCGCGCCCACTTCTTTCCTGCCGACGCCCGACGAAGAATCGCAGGTGCCGGTCGACGAATTCGCGATACGCATCACGCCGACCCACGAACGTGCCGTGTTCGGCGCATTCGACGGCGATACGCTCGTCGGCATCACCGGCGTGCGCCGCGATGCGCGCGCGAAGATCGCGCACAAGGCGACGATCTGGGGCGTGTTCGTCGATCCCGCCTATCGCGGGCAGGGCATCGCGCAGACGCTGCTCGAAAACGCGACCGCGCATGCGGCGCAGGCGTGGGGCTGCAAGCAACTGATGCTGTGCGTGAACGAGGTCAACGCCAACGCGGAGCGGCTGTATGCGTCGCAGGGGTTCGTCCGGTTCGGCACGGAACCGCGCTCGCTGTTCGTCGACGGGCGGTTCTACGACGAACACCACATGATCAAGACGCTGGCTTGACGCGTCCGGTCTGGCGATCGCGTTTGCCGGCCGCGCCCGGACGCAAACGCTCGCCCCCTCTCGCCCATGCGCATGCCGGCATGCCTGCCCGGCAATCGTCTCGTTCGTCGGCGCCGACTACTGGCGGCGCCTCCCCGACGAGATGTTGTGAATATTTATGCGCAAAAACTTTTATTGAAAAACGCGCGCCAAGCGATGCCCACCGGGTCGATTGCTCACTCACCCGTCGCTGCGATCGTTCCCGTCGCCGGCTCGCGCCCTGCGGAGGCGGCCGGCTCGAAGATCAGCACCATGTCGCCACGGTAACGTCCATTGGCTGGCGCCGCGTCGCCGGCAGCCCGCGCTTGCGCGCTGACCTTCACCTGACGGGTTTCGTCATAACCGTCGAAGCCGTCGTGCCCACGCTTTCCCAGCGTGAGCACGCGAGCGGCGTCGACAGTAATTTCGGCGTCGGCCGCGCTGCCCGCCAGCACGACCTTCGCGTTGGTCAGGTCGTCGCGGCCATTCGACAGCCTTAGCGGCTGCAGCAATGTGACGTTGATGTCTGGATTCGTCGTCCGTACGCGGATCGGCAGCGTTGCGCCGAGGGCCCGCTGGTCGCGATCCGTCGCGGTCAGTTCGACCACGTCGTATGCGGCGTTGTCCGGCCTCGAAACGAACAGGCTGTCACCAATGTGCGCGGTCAACGTGATCCGCTTGACGACGGCTTGCGGCGACGTCGGGCCGGCGTGGGCAATGCCGGCCAATGCGCCGCATGCGACGAGTGCGGTGAGATGTGTTCCGATCTTCATTGGAGTGCTCCGTTTTCCGGATGGTTGTCGTTCGGGCACCTGATTCCGTCATCGCCGGAAAATCCGGGATTTATTTATCCCAAAATTAGCCGGCAATATCCCCGTGGAATTCGATATACCCAGCCGCATACGCGAACGCGCCGAGTCGGCGGATGCCATCTCGTACGCCGCCAGGATACGATCGCCAGCCTTTACCGGCAGGCTCCGACGCGCTCCTCTCGTCACGGCATGCAATAACGATAGGTCACGGAACGTCCACTAAAAATCCATGGAAACCTGCACGGTTCTTTCAGGATTCCATTCACCAATGCCATCTCGGAATCAAATAGGACACGGGAGTCGATCGCACCAATTTCCGCCCGCCCCCAACCCGCCTCGGTAATTCCGCCTCTGTTCAGCCCCCTGCCGGCCGCGCTATCGTTTCTCCTTCTTCACAGCCCAGGAGCTGCCTTTGCCTTCCCGCCACGGAGTCGACCTCATCCGCGCCCGCGCGCTGTTCGATCGCGAGCGCCAAGCGTTCACCGAAGCCATGCCGGTCTCCCGCGCCCTGTCCGCGGAAGCGTCCGAGCACTTGCTGTTCGGCGTGCCGTTGCACTGGATGCAGGACTGGTCGACGCCGTTCTCGCTGTATGTGAAGGAGGCGCGCGGCGCGACGTTCACCGACGTCGACGGCCATCGCTACGTGGATTTCTGCCTCGGCGATACGGGCGCGATGTTCGGTCACGCGCCCGAACCGGTCGCGCGCGCGCTCGTCGAACAGGCCACGCGCGGTTATACGACGATGCTGCCGAGCGAAGACGCCGCATGGGTGTCGCGCGAACTCGCACGCCGCTTCAAGCTGCCGGTCTGGCAATTCGCATTGAGCGCGAGCGACGCGAACCGCTTCGTGCTGCGCTGGGCGCGCGCGGCCACCGGCCGCAACACGATCGTCGTGTTCAACGGCTGTTATCACGGCACGGTCGACGACGTGTTCGTCGATCTCGTCGACGGCCGCCCGGTGCAGCGCGACAGCCTGCTCGGGCAAGCCTACGACCTGCTCGCCAACACGCGCGTCGTCGAATTCAACGACCTGGACGCGCTCGAAGCCGCGCTGAAGGATGGCGACGTGGCATGCGTGCTGGCCGAGCCCGCGATGACGAACATCGGGATGGTGCTGCCTGACCCGGGCTTCTGGGCGGCCGCGCGCGAGCTGACGCGCCGCTACGGCACGCTGCTCGTGATCGACGAGACGCACACGATCAGCAGCGGCCCGGGCGGCTACGCGGTCGCGCACGATCTCGACGCGGACATGCTGGTGGTCGGCAAGCCGATCGCGGGCGGCGTGCCGTGCGCGGTGTACGGGTTCAGCGCCGAATTCGCGGAACGCGCGAAGCAGGCGAAGCTGAACGCGCCGCCCGGCCATTCGGGCATCGGCACGACGCTCACCGCGAACATGCTCGCGATGCATGCGATGCGCGCGACGCTCGCCGAAGTCGCGACCGACGCCGCGTATGCACACATGTTCGAACTCGCCGCGCGGCTGGCGACGGGGCTCGAACAGGCGATCGCGAAACACGGGCTGCCGTGGTGCGTGACGCGTATCGGCGCGCGCACCGAGTTCCAGTTCGCACCCGTGCCGCCGCGCAACGGCACGATCGCCGGCGCGCAACTCGACAGCGAACTCGAGCACATCGTGCACCTGTACCTGCTGAATCGCGGCGTGCTGATCACGCCGTTCCACAACATGATGCTCGTGTGTCCGCAAACGACGGCCGACGATGTCGACCGGCTCGTCACGCAATTCGACGCGTGCCTGGGCGAACTGGCGTGATGTGATGCATCGCGCGTCCGGCCCGCCCGCAGCGGCGCGGCCGGACGCACGCCCGGCGCGACTTCCGCAGATCAGTCGGCGCGCGCACTCGCTTCCGGCTCCACACGCTGCGCCTCATACGTATCGCCATGGCTACTTCGGCAGATCCGTCGGATCGACCTGCGCGCCGGGCACGCCTGCGGAGCGCGCACTCACTTCAAGCTCGTCGCGCAGCGCCGCACGCGTATCGGCGCCGCCCGAGCCCGGCCCCGACGCCCGCCCGCCATCGAGCGCCGGCAGGATGTAGCCGTTCACCATCCGGCGGAACAGCTTCACGTTCTCCGCATCGCGCAGGCCACCGTCAACCGGCAGCACGCCCGTCATCACGATCACCGTGTTGCGCTTCGGCAGCACCGTGATGAATTGCCCCTTGAAGCCCATCGCGTCGAATTCGGGCTCGCTTTCGACGATGTTGTTGATCCACCAGTAGTAGCCGAAATGCGCCGACACACGCGGCGACGTCATCTGCGCGATCCACGCCTGCGGCACCACCTGCCTCCCCTGCCAGCGCCCACCGTCGAGCACGAGCATGCCGATCTTCGCCATGTCGACCGCGCGCAGCCGCAGCCCCCAGCCGGCCGACACGAGCCCTGTGCGATCCGCGCGCTCCCATGTCGCGCGTTTCATGTCGAGCGGGGCGAACAGACGCGCCTGCGCATAGCGCTCGACGGGTTCGCCGGCCGCCGCGCTCAACATCGCCGACGCGAGGATCGGGTTCACGTCGGTGTAGTCGAACGCGGTGCCGGGCGCGACCTTCGGCGCGGCCGAGACAGCAAGCTTCAGCCGGTCGGGCGCGGTGTAGTAGATCGGATCGTCCTTCGGGCTGAAGTCGTAATGCAGTCCGCTCGACATCGACAGCACGTGCTTCAGCTCGATGCCTCGCTTGTCCGCGAGCGCGCCGCCGAGGTCGGGGCGCCACGCGGCGAGCCGCGCGGCCACCGGCTCGTCAAGATGCACGGCGCCCTGATCGACCAGGATGCCCGCGACGAGCGACGTCACGGCCTTCGTCACCGAGTACAGCTCGTAGGTCGAATCGCGCGACGCGTTCGCACCGTAGCGCTCGAAGATCAGCTTGCCGTCCTTCACGACGAGCAGGCTGTAGACGTCGAGCTTCTGCTCGCGGATCCAGCGCGACAGCTCGACGAGCTTGCGCGAATCGACGCCGGCGTCCTCCGGCGCAGCGGCTTCGATACCGGTTTCATGCAGCGGCGGCAGTGCATCGGCCGCATGCGCTGCCGCCAGCGTCGGCACCGGCGCGAGCGCACCGCTGCCGATCAGCAGCGTCGCAAGCCGCGCGAGCAGCCGGCGCATGAAAGGCGCGGCACGCGATGCGGGCCGCCGCGAATCGGGCCATGCATCCGGATTGGCGATCATGTTCGTCATCTTTATCAAATCTCCGGCGCATCGTTGAATGCGGCGGCCGTGCCGGGCACGCCCTTCGTCTCGCGGCTGCGCGCCAGCTCATCGCGCAGCGCCTGCGTCGTTTCCGCGCGCTCGACCGGCGGCTGCGCCGGCGTCAGCGCGGGCAGGATGTAGTCGTTCACCATCCGTCGATACAGGTTCAGGTAGGTTGCGTCGCGCAAGCCGCCGTCGGTCGGCAGCAGGCTCGTCATGACGACGACCGCACGCTGCGCGGGCAGCACCGTGATGAACTGCCCCTTGAAGCCCATCGCGCCGAATTCCGGCGTGCCGTGTTCGACGACGTGACTGATCCAGCAGTAGTAGCCGTAATCGGCCGCGGCCGGCGACGGCGTTGTCATCTGCCGGATCCAGCCGGCCGGCACGATCTGCTTGCCGTTCCAGCGGCCGTTGTCGAGCAGCAGCACGCCGATCTTGGCCATGTCGACCGCACGCAGCCGCAGTCCCCAGCCGCCCGCCACCGCGCCGGTACCGTCGGCGCCACTCCAGCGGTAGTGCGCGAAGCCGAGCGGCTCGAACAGCCGCGAGCGCGCGAACGCGTCCTCGCGCTCGCGCGCGGCGATCGACACGGCCGTGCCGACCAGCACCGGGTTCACGTCGATGTAGTCGAACTGCGTGCCGGGCGGCCGCGCCGCGCGGCTCGTCACCGCGACTTTCAGCCGGTCGGGCGCTTCGTAGTACAGCGGATCGGTGCCTTCGCGCGTCGTGTAGTGCAGCCCGCTCGACATCGACATCAGGTGGCGCAGCTCGATGTCCCGCTTGTCCGCGAGTTCGCTCGCGAGATCGGGCCGCGCGGCCGCGATCAGCGGCGTGACCTTCGTCGACGGGGCGAGCTTGCCCTCGCCGTCGAGGATGCCGGCGAGCAGCGCGGTGATCGTCTTCGTCACCGAATACAGCTCGTAGTTGTGATCGCGCGTGAGGCCGTCGCCGTAGCGCTCGAACACGATCTTGCCGTCCTTCACGACGACGAGGCTGCGCACGTCCATCCGGTCGCGGCGCAGCCATTCGGACAGCCGCACGAGCGGCGCCGAATCGACGCCGGCCGATTCGGGTACGACGCTCGGCATGTCCTGCGGCGCGCCGCCGGCGGCCAGCGCCGGCCCGCCGCATGAACCGGCGACGATCGCTGCGGCCGCGATGCCGCGCATTGCGTTGGAAATACTCATCCTTGCTCCTGCTGAAACCGCGCCAGCCGCGTGGAACGGGCGCTCACATCGATGGACGTCAATCGAGGCACGGCTTGCCGGCCGGCACGAACTGCCCGCGCCCCGGCTCGGCCGCGAGCAGGCGGCCATCCTCGACGAGCAACTCGCCGCGCGACAGGCAATGACGCGGCCAGCCCGTCACCTCGATCCCTTCGTAGGGCGTGTAGTCGACCGCATGATGCAGCGACGCATTCGCGATCCGCACGCGCTTGTCCGGATCCCACACGACGATGTCCGCATCGGCGCCGACCGCGATCGTCCCCTTGCGCGGATACAGCCCGTACAGCTTCGCGGGGCGCAGCGACGTGAGCTCGACGAACTGGTGCAGCGACAGCCGCCCGTGACGCACGCCGTCGAACAGCAGCGGCAGCCGCGTCTCGAGCCCCGGAATCCCGTTCGGGATATGGTCGAACGAAACGGCCTGCCCGCCCGGATGCTTGCCGCACGGATCGTCGTAGCTGAACGGCGCATGGTCGGACGAGAACACCGAGAATACGCCCTGCTTCAGCGCCTTCCACACGGCCTGCTGGTTCGCCGGATCGCGCGGCGGCGGGCTGCATACGCACTTTGCGCCTTCATAACCGTGATCGTCATGGCCGAGATCGGCGGCCGTCAGATACAGGTATTGCGGGCACGTTTCGGCGAGAATCGGCAGCCCGCGCGACTGCCCCCAGCGGATCTGCTCGATCGCCTCCGCGCCCGACACGTGCACGATCAGGATCGGCACGTCGACGAGTTCCGCGAACGCGATCGCACGATGCGTCGCTTCGCGCTCGACCACGGCGGGCCGCGCATGCGCATGGAAACGCGGTGCGACGTGGCCGTCGCCGAGCAGCCGCTCGGTGAGCCAGCCGATGCAGTCCGAATTCTCCGCATGCACCATCACGAGCGCGCCGTGCTCGCGCGCGACCGACAGCACGTCGAGCATCTGGCGGTCGTTCAGCTTCAGGTCGTCGTAGGTCATGTACACCTTGAACGACGTGTAGCCGTTCGCGATCAGCCGCGGCAATTCTTCCGCCAGCACGTGCGGCGTCGGATCGGCGACGATCAGGTGAAAGCCGTAGTCGACCAGCGCACGCCCTTCGGCGCGCCGATGATAGTCGTCGACGGCCGCCTGCAGCGACTGCCCCTTCGCCTGCGCGGCGAACGGGATCACGGTCGTCGTGCCGCCGCACAGCGCCGAGCGCGTGCCGGACAGGAAATCGTCGGCCATCCGCAGCCCGTCGGGCATCGGCTGATCGAGATGGCAGTGCGCATCGACGCCGCCCGGCATCACGAGCATGCCGCTCGCATCGAGCTCGCGCGGCGCGCGCGGCAGCCCGTGACCGAGCATGGCCACGCGCCCCGCGCGGATGCCGATGTCGCACGAGAACCGGTCCGCCGCCGTGACGACGTCGGCGTGCCGGATCACGAAATCGAGATCGTTCGACATGGCGCCCGCCTCAGATCAC
>Ga0209566_100284_pt1 | contig 46586 bp, 45 predicted proteins | sample Araplavi_mTSA_r2_2_FD_184287 | JGI IMG/M metagenome (GOLD analysis project Ga0209566, IMG submission 184287) | Arabidopsis root microbial communities from North Carolina, USA - plate scrape CL_Cvi_mTSA_r2 (SPAdes) (version 2) | ecosystem: Host-associated > Plants > Roots > Endosphere | place...
TAACGAAGTCGCCGGGGAGGAAGGGGTAACAGCCGGCGATCAGCGCGCCATGAACGGAAAGGTGGGCTTTATAAGCCAGCCAAGGTACGCCGCCGACATAAGCGAGCGCGATGCCGAATACGACAATCGCCGCGAACAGCAATACGTATGTACGTTCCTTCGGAGCGGTATTCCGGCGGAATAACCGGTCCGAAGCCATTCCGATGAACAGCGCCTGGAACGGAAACATCCATATGAAGCCGCCTGTCGGACCGAATACGGTCGCAAATCCGCCTTGCCCGTGCAGAAGGGGCAAGCCGGCAGCCGCGAGCAGCACGACGAGGGCGATGCTCGAAAAGCCGAGGCGTGCGCCGAGCAATCCGCCGGCAAGCATGACGGCCAGCGTCTGCAGCGTGATGGGCACAGTCGTGAAGCCCAGTGGAACCGAAACATAACTGAAGGCGATGAACAGCGCGGCGAACAAGGCCGTGAACACGGTCTTGATGAGCCAGGCGGAGGACGACGATTGCCTCACGACTTGCGGTCCGCCCGAGGTCTCCGTTGCGCTGCGCGCGGGAGCGGTACTTTTGGATTCCGTCATTGTCAAAACTCCTCTCAAATGTTAACCTGTAATCGACTTGTTGGTTAACAATTGGAATTCTAGCACGGGATCATCGGTTTTGGGAAGAAGGAAAATAAAAATGTCTGTCATGCACACCGGGCGAACGGAAGACAAGCCCGAAGCCGCACCGATGCGGCTGTGGCAATTGTATGCCGGCAGGGAGCCATTTGAAGAAGGCGCACCTGCGGTACTCGACGGCGTCGATTGGACGCTGCATCGGGGCGAGTGGGTATATGTCGTCGGGACGAACGGCAGCGGTAAATCGACGCTCGGTCGGATCGTCGCCGGACTCGGTTTCCCCGGGGAGCTCCGCGCCGAGACCTGGGATCGCGGCTTTGCGGGCGAGACTCCCGCGCCGTATGTCATGCAGCAGCCGGACGCGCAGCTGTTCGCGACGACGCCACGAGAAGAGGTCGCGTTCGCGCTGGAATGGCTCGGGACGGAGCGTTCCGCCATTGCCGGCCTCGTCGACTCGGCACTCGAAGAAGTCGGATTGACCGAAGCGGCCGACCTGCCCTGGAGCGAGCTGTCCGGCGGGCAGCGTCAGCTTGCAGCCGTTGCCGCGGCAGCTGCGGGACGAGCGCCGCTCCTCGTCATGGACGAAGCGACGTCGATGCTCGACAGCGTTTCGCAGGCGCGGGTACGACGGCTGGTAAGCCGCCTGCACCGGGAGGGCGCTGCAGTCGTATGGATCACGCAGCGGATCGAGGAGCTTGAGCCGGGCCGCCGCATCGTCGCGTTGGAGGACGGAAGACTGGCATACGACGGGAGAGTAGACGAATTTTTGTTCGGCGAGACGTCGGAAGACAGCGCCCGCGGAGAGCCGCCCTGCGTGCGCTGCGGTCTTCGCCTGCCTTACGAGATCGAGCTGTCGCGAGCGTTGAGCGAACGAGCGCGGACTGATGTTAGTGGTACGTTGGGTGAACGCATGTCTCCTGTGGCAAAGGGGCCGCTGGAGGCAGGCTTCGAACAGCCGATGCGATCCGAACGTCCCGCGCGGTCGGCAGACGCGCGGCTGCCGGAAGCGGCTGATCCGGCGCGCGTACTGCGCATCGACGGATGGCCGATGCGAGAGGCCAATCGCGCGAGCGCCAATCGCGCCGCCAGCTCGCTTGCGCTGCGTCCCGGGCGGATCGTCGTCCTGCTCGGTCCGAACGGCGCGGGCAAGTCCCGGCTGTTGGAGATTGCAGCTGGCCTGCTTGAAGCTGAGGGCATTGCGGTCAGTTATGGGGACGCTCCCGTCCAACCAAGAGGCGGAGGCGGGGCTAAGCGCATCTCGGGTCTGCTGGCTTATAGTTATGCCAGTCAATCGCCGGAGGAACAATTGTTCGCCCGCAGCGTTCAAGGTGAGCTCGACTACGTGCTGCGTCCGTACGACTTGTCCGCCGAGCAGAGACGGCAAATCGGGCTACATGCGCTGTGGGCTGTCGGTTGGGACGATTCCTGGCTTCCGCGCGACCCGTATGCCATGAGCGGCGGTGAGCGCCGGCGGACCGCGATCGCCTGCGCGCTGGCGCCGCCGGCCGACTGGCTGCTGCTGGACGAGCCGACCGCCGGGCTGGATGCGCGGGGATGCGAAGGGCTGGCAGAAAGTCTGGCGGAGGAAAGGCGCCGCGGGCGCGGCATCCTGCTCGTGTCCCATGATCCCGATTGGGCGCTGCCGCTCGCGGACGAGCTGCTGCTCCTCGGATCGGACGGCTGTATCCGGCATTGCGGACGCGAGACGCTGCTTGAGCACCCCGGGTGGTGGGAAGAAGCGGGCTTGCGCCAACCTGCGCGTTACTCGGCTGCGAGAGAAGCTTGGAACTTGGGGCTGGAGGAAACCAGCGCTTGGGAAGTTGCGGCAGTCGCCGATTGTTTTAGCAGGGTGCAAACGATAAACGGTTTTAAACCTGTCGTCGCCGTCTCGCGTTCAGCAGGTTGGCCGCTGCCGTCTGAAAATGAAGCGGTCGTAAACTTCAGCCCGGGGAAGCATGACGTCCGGCGTCTGGCGTCCCGATCTCGTCGAGATCGTTTGTCCCGATTTGATCCGAGAGCGGTATGGCTCGGCTATGCATCACTGTCGCTGGCGATGTTCGCGGCGCCCGGCTGGGGCGGGCTGGCGGGGTCCGCCTTCTTGGCGGCGGCCATCGTCTTTTTGGCGCGGCTCCCGCTGCGGGCCTACAAAGCGCCGATCATGGCGTTCGCGGCATTCGCCGTCGCTTCGACGATTTTGTCGGGGCTGACGGGCAACAGCGGAGCGCCCGGACAATGGTGGCATGCTGCGGACAGCTGGGCCACGTTTCGCTCGTTCGCGAAAACCTGGCTCGTGCTCATTCTGGGCATCGGCTTGCCTGCCGCCATTCCGCCGCTACGGCTGCGGCGCGCGCTCGCGCAGATTCTGCCGCAGCGGGGCGCCGCAGGCCGCCGTTCACAGCGGCTCGTGCTGACCGTGACGCTCCTGCTGCGCTTCGTGCCGCAGCTGATGGCAGAGTGGGCGCGATTCTCCCGTATCGCCGTCGCCCGCGGCAAGGATACGGGCAAGTCGCCCGCGGCTTGGCTTCGGAGACTCCGCAGCACGGCGGTGCCGTTCATGCTCTCCCTGTTCCGGATGGGAGAGACGGTCGCGCTGGCGCTGGAGAGCAGGGGCATCGGCCGCCGCGACATGCCGACCGACGCAGAGCGGTTGCGATGGCAGGCGACAGACAGCCTGCTCCTGGTCAGCATCGCGATCGCGATCGCCGGCTTGCTGCTGCTGCCAGGTCTTTCGCTTTAAGCGGCCGCTCTGAACTGCCTCTGTCAGGTCATCGTCACAAGTCGTCGAATCAACGTTATGGCTCAAAGACAAGGTCAAAATGATGGCTCTAAATGGTGACTCAAAATGATGGCTCTAAGTCATGACTCTAAGTCATGGCTCTAAGTCATGGCTTTAAGTCATGGCTCTAAGTCATGGCTCTAAGTCATGGATGTAATGCCTCGTCTCCAAGCTATCCATTCTAAGCCGCCTGCTTGAAGTCGCAGTATTAAGCCGCTGCTTTAGGCCGCTGCACTAAGCTGCCCCATCCCGCTTGATGCCGACCAGCGCGACGCCCGCAGCGATGACGGCGATCGCGGCGCCGAACGCGAATCCGGCTTTGAGCCCGCCGCCTGCGTTCAGCCAACCGGCCAAATACGGGCCTGCGAACATGCCGACGGCGTAGACAGATTGGTAAAACCCCATAGCCGTGGCGCGTTCGGAAGGACGGAAATCCCGGATGGCCAGCCCAAGCAGCAGCGGTAAATATAAACCTTGCGCGATGCCGTTCACCGCCTGGGTGACCAGCAGGCCTGCGTAGCCGCCGCTGTAGGGAATCAGAGCAGTGCATACGGCAGCGAGCGCGAAGCCGCAGACGAGCACACGGCGGGTACCGAAGCGAGGCGCGATATAACGGCCCGTCCACAGCGATACGAGTGCATGCGGCACCATAAAGGAGACGACCAGCCACGTCAAGCCGCTTTTCCCGGCGCCGTATTCGACCGCTTGCAGCGGGGTGAAGCCGAACATCGTAATGAAGAGCACGCAATGGGCAAGCAGCGAAAGCATTGAGACGACGAGCAGCTGGCGCGAGCTGCGAAGGAGCGCCAGCGCCGACCGCGAGCCTGGCTCTGCACCCCGAGGTCCTGCATTGCGAGGCTCTGCACTGTGAGGCTCTGCATTGCGAGGCTCTGCACTGCTATGTCCTGCTCCGCGAGCTTCTGCTCCGCGATGGCCGGTCGCAGGGGTCACGCTCGGCTCACGCACGAACGCGACGAACGCCCCGCCCGCTGCCGCGATGAAGATGCCGGCGGCGAACGCCGCGTTCCACCCGCCAGCGCCGGCGAGATAGCCGCTGGCGATCATGCCGACGAGTTGTCCCGCGACGGTCAGGAAGCTGAGGGTGCTCATCGCTTTGCCTGATTGTTCGGGCGGATAATACGAGGCATACAGCACCGTAAACGGCACCCAGGTCGAAGCGCAGACGCCGGCAGCGAGCCGCCCGGCCAGCGGACCCGCCCATCCGCCGACGTAGAGGAAGAGCGCACAACTGAGCAGACCGGCCGCCATGCCGGCGAACAAAAACGGCTTGCGCCGGCTTAAGCGGTCGGAGTAAAGGCCGAGCGGGAAGCGAATCAGCACTTGCGTCAAGCCGTAGCTGCCGACGATGAGGCCGATCGTGCCGAGCGGAAGGCCGCGGTCTTCGAGAAACGGCGTAAGAATCGGCACATAAATATACATCGTCGCCCAATAGAGCAGCGTAGCGGCAGCGAAGACGACGTGGTCTCTGGCGGCGATCGGCCGCTGCGCGCCGTCGGATTTTAAAGCTAGCGAAGATTTCAAAATAACTGCCTCCAATCAGAAAACGCTCTCTCTACAATAACCGAGCGGATCGGAGAGGGGAAGACGGAAAAACAGATCGCGGGTCGGAGAGGGAAATACCGGAAAACCGATTGCCGGCCGACATTGGAAAGTCAATAGTGGAAAGTGGAAAGTGGAAAGTGGAAAGTGAAAGGTGAAAAGTGGAAATTGGAAATTGGAAAGTGGGCCGCGGACGGTGGAAGGTGGAAAGTGAGGCTTCTGCCCGGTCGTTCCGGGAAGGGGATTTGTTGCATCTTGACGAGTGTACGTTGCCGGTTCATTCGACACATTTCTGCATCGGATGGACCTTGCGATTCGATGACGTTTCCGGTGACTGCGGTAACTGTTAGCATGACGTATGCGGCGGCTATAATGATCCCTGCAAGCATGAGGAGGAGGGGATCGAATGGACGCTTTTTACGACGTCATCGTCGTCGGTGCCAGGATCGCGGGAGCCACGCTGGCCTGGGAGCTCTCAAGGCTCGGCTACAGGACGCTGCTGCTCGACCGGGCCGAATTTCCGAGCGATACGCTATCTACGCATAACGTGTACGCCAACACGCTGTCGAAGTTCAGGGAGATGGGCGTGCTGGATGAATTGCTCGCGACGGGAACGCCGCTTTACAATAGAGCGCATATCAATTTCGAAGGCGCGGTCATAGACGGACGTTTTCCCGAGGTGGACGGCATCGACGGATGCCTCTGCGTCAAGCGCAAGTACATCGACGACATCCTCTATCGCCATGCGAGCGGTTCGCCGGGGGTGACGGCGGTGAGCGGGTTCAGGGCGACCGGCCTCGTCTTCGGCGATGACGGTACGGTGACGGGGTTAACCGGCGTATCCAAGGAGGGGGAAACCCGGTCGTATTCGGCATCCCTCGTCGTAGGTGCGGATGGCAGGCGATCCTCGGTCAGGCAGTGGGCAGGGGCCAGGACGCATCTTCGCATTCCGACCGATTACGCCTCGTACGTCGCTTACGTAGATGGCTACGATCAGGGCGAGGAGCGTTTTGTCGAGTTTTACAAGCAGGGCGACAAGCTCGCCATCGCTTTTCCGACCAGCGATAACCAACACGTCATCGGCTTCATGTTCCCGCTTGCGGATACCGACCGGATCGCGCGTCTGCGGACCGAGCCCGAGCAAGAGCTTAGATCGTTGGCAGAAGAGGGGCTGTCCGCCACGCCGATGCCGAAGCGGCTGCGCGGTGCAGCATTCGCGGCCCGTCCGCGCGCTTTGCTCGGCTATGATAACGATTGGCACCAGGGCATGGGCAAAGGGTGGGCGTTGGTAGGCGACGCTTTCTCGTTCAAGGATCCCGCCGTAGGACAAGGGATGCATGACGCGGTATTCGGCGCAGGCTTGCTGGCGCAGACGCTATCGACGATGCGGCCCGAGCAATGGCGAGGCGCATGGGAGGAATTGGCCGCACGCTATGAAGAAGGGATGCGGACCAAGCTGATGAGCCGATTCGAGATCGGCTGCCAATTCACCAAAAATGCGCCGATCCCGCCGGACTTGCTAGGCGCATACCGGTTGATCGGTTCGGACGAACAAGCGACACGAACGTTTCTCGGGATGTACAATTATACGAGCGAGCCTGGCGATATCGACCGCGAGGTCGGACGTCTGCTGGCCGGACTTCGCGCAGCGGGCGCTTAACGCCCGCTAATGTAGTAGAAAAACGGCAGAACAGCCGCTGTAACAGGGCTCCTTATACAGTAAATAGGCGAAAGAACATAAGCCTATTGCTGTGTTGGGGGCCTTTTAAATCATGTGTATCCCATAGCCGCTTTTGAGGGACTCAGACGGGACGGTCTCTTGATGAGCGCAGTCCGCTTCGGCTGTCTTTTTCTTTTTACGCGGCCGGCCGGTAGGAGAAGGGACTGCGACGACGAATATATAGCTGCATCAGGACAATAGCGTTCGACATCGGAGGAACCGACAGATGAGTTGCCGAGAGTGCATGGCGGGGGAGTACATTTACGAGATACGAACCGGTAGTCCTGCGAATGAAGCGGTTATTGAAAAGATCAAACGATTTATGAAAAGGCGGGGAGCGCAGGCGACAATCGATCGGGACGACATTGCGATGCCCGAGAGCATGGTGCCCGATTTCTATGATTTTTGCCTGGATCATTTGAATCCGGAGCAGATGACCTACCGCGCTTGGGATCGTGAATGGAAGCCGCTCGGACGACTGCCGGAGGACCTCGGAGAGCGGTGGGTGGATGGAATCATCTCGCAGGAGCGCGTCGTATCGTACGCCCAGCCGATCGTGGACGCCGACGGCACCGTGATCGGTCACGAGGCGCTAGCACGATTTTTGTCCGAGGACGGAACGCTAATGCAACCCGGTGACGTGTTCGCTGCCGCGAAACGACGCAATCGTCTATATTCGCTGGATCGAATGTGCCGCATGGCAGCCGTACGAAGCGCCGTTCATCTTCCGGGAATGGTCTTCATCAATTTTATTCCGACCTCGATCTACTCGCCGGAGCATTGTCTGCGATCGACGATCGGCCTGACGCGCGAGCTTGGCCTGGATTCGTCCAGATTCGTGTTTGAAGTGGTGGAGACCGAGCAGGTCGGCGATGTCGCGCATTTGAAGTCCATTCTGAATTATTATACGGAGCAAGGATTCAGCTACGCGCTGGACGACGTGGGGGAGGGCTTCAGCACCCTCGAATTGCTCCGCGATATTCGGCCCCACTATATGAAGCTTGACCGTGGCGCGGTTCACGGCGTCAGCGGAGATTTGGAGAAGCAGAAGATCGCCCTTCAACTGCTGAACGCAGCCAATCAAGCAGGATCGGTACCGCTTGCGGAGGGCGTTGAATACGCGGAGGACTTCGATTGGCTGAAGTCGCGAGGGTACAAGCTGTTCCAGGGGTATCTTTGGGGCAAGCCGAAGCCGGTAAACCAGTAAGATCACGATCAATAGGGGAAGAAGGTGGATTCATGTTAGGGTACGAACGCGTCACGCCGATTTTGCGCATGTTCGACGTAGAGAGGACGAAGGCTTTTTATACGAACTTTTTAGGCGGGAAAATCGACTGGGAGCACCGCTTCGAACCGGAGCTGCCGCTTTATATGCAAGTGTCGCTCGGCGATGTGCGTCTCCATTTGAGCGAGCACTACGGGGACGCTAGTCCCGGTGCAGCCGTCCGTATCGAGGTGTCGGATATTATAGCGCTGCATCAAGGGCTAATCTCTCAGTCTGCGCCCTTCTCGCGTCCTGGTCTGGAACGGACGTCATGGGGGACGGAGGAAGTGACGGTGACCGATCCTTCCGGCAACCGCCTGGTCTTCTACATCGACCTGGAATCCGAATCATAAAGCAATATCCGAACGAAAAGAAGACGTCCATGGATCGTCCATGGATGCCTTCTTTTTTTTCGTTCGCTCTACTATTTCCCATTCTATTAATCGCAATCTATTAATTCAAATCTATTATTCAGCCAACGTCAGCAGCACGGCCGTCTGATCCAGCTTGCCGGCGCCGACGATGCGGTCCTTCATGTCCTTGATGCGGTCGAACGCAGGGGCCATATATACGTTCGCCTTGACGCGCTCGCCAGGAGCGATGACGACGATGTCCGAGCCGTCGCCCACGACCGCGTAGTCCTCGATGACGGCGCCTTCGCCGATGATCGCGCGATTGATCTTCGCATGCTTGCCGATCTTCGCGTGCGGCATGACGACGGAATCGCGGATCTGGGCTTGCGCGCCGATCTGGGTGCCGATCGAGACGACGGAGCGCTCGATCTCGCCTCTGGCGGCCACGCCCTGATGCAGCAGCGATTGGCGGATCTGCGCGTATGCGCCGGAAGAGTAGTTCACGACGGACGACAGGGAGGAGGCGTTCATCGGCCAATCCGGCGTGCCCATGCGTACGGCGCCGTCCAACAGATCCATATTCGCCTCCCAGAGGCTGCCGATCGTGCCGACGTCGCGCCAGTAGCCGCCGAACTTGAAGGCGTGAAGCGATTCGCCGTCCGCAAGCAGACCGGGAATGATATCCTTGCCGAAGTCGCGCGAGGAATTCGCGTCGGCGGCGTCCTGCAGCAGGTAACGGCGCAGATCGCTCCAGCGGAAAACATACACGCCCATCGAAGCGAGATTGCTCTTCGGCTCGGCCGGTTTCTCGACGAAGTCTACGATACGGCCTTCTTCGTCCGTGCTCATAATGCCGAAGCGGCTGGCTTCCTCCCAGGCGACATGCTTAACGACGATCGTGGCGCTAGCGCCGCTCGCCCGGTGAGCCGCAAGAAGGGGAACATAGTCCATCTGGTAAATATGATCGCCGGAAAGGATGAGAACGTCTTCCGGCGCATGGCTGTCGATATAATCTATATTTTGATAAATCGCGTCCGCCGTGCCTATGTACCCGGTATCGCCTAGGCGGCTGGCCGGAAGCAGGGTCTGCCCGCGCTGTGCGCTTGGCGCATAGTGCCACGGCTTCGATTCGCTTAAATACTGGTGAATGGATTCTGCACGATATTGGGTTACGATGCCGATATTTTCGATGCCGGAGTTCAAGCAGTTGCTGATCGGGAAATCGATAATACGTTGTTTTCCACCGAAAGGTACGGCCGGTTTAGCCCATTGTTGCGTCAACGGATGAAGCCTCTTGCCTTCCCCTCCAGCTAAAAGCATGGCCAGAACATTTCGCTTGCTCATCCTCTGCTCTTCCTCCTCGACATGGTTGCCAGATCAATCATAGATAGTTATTAACCATGGCGAATATAACTTGAAACCAAGATCTTTTTTTTCAAATGTGAACAAAATGTGTCGCCAAAAAAAGGAATGCCTGCGCATGAATGCAGGCAATTCCTTGGATTACCGGATATTGCGGCGTAAAATACGATAGCCTAACGGCTCCAGCTCGATGTGCATCATCCCGTCGTCCGGACGTACCGGCTCGCCGCTCAGCGCGTCGACCCAGTCCTCTGTCTCCATCGGATGGGAGAGGATCGCGTTCTCCTCTGCGTTGTTCATCCAGACCGTAAAGTGCTCTTGACCGTCGATCCGCTCATAGACGAGGCTGCTGTTGCCGTCATCCGCCTTGAGGAAGCGGAAGCGGCCAGATCGCAGCACCCGGTGCTCTCTGCGAAGGCCGATCAGCAGCCGGTAAAAATCGAACAGCTCCCGGTCCTGCCGCGCGAAGTCCCATTCCATGCATTTGCGGCAATCCGGGTCTCCATCTCCGGACAGACCGATCTCGTCGCCGTAAAAAATGCACGGGGTTCCGATAAACGTGAGCAGGAACACGACGGAGAGCTTGAGCCGCCGCTTGTCGCCGCCCATCATCGTGAGGATGCGGGGCGTGTCATGGCTGCTCAGCATGTTGAACACGACTTCGTTCGTCTGCTGCGGGTAGCGCATGAGCACGTTGTTGATCTTGCTCGCGAAGTCGCCGGCATCCGCGCCGCCCGGGCTGAAAAATTCGTTCACCCGGTCGGCGAACGGATAGTTCATGACCGAGTCGAACTGGTCGCCGAGCAGCCATCGAAGGGAGTCGGACCAGACTTCGCCGATGATATAAGCATCGGGGTTCACGCGCTTGACGGTACGCCGGAAGTCCCGCCAGAAGGCGTGATCGATCTCGTTGGCCACATCGAGCCGCCAGCCGTCGATGCCGACTTCCTTCAGCCAGAATTCGGCTACGCCAAGCAGATAGCTTTTAACCTCGGGATGGGCCGTGTTCAGCTTCGGCATCTGGGCGAAGAAGCCGAACGTATCGTAATTCGGATTGCCGTCCTCGATCCGTACGGGATAGTCGTAAATATGGTACCAGCTCGCGTATTTGGATTTTGCGCCATGCTTGACGATGTCCTGAAACGGAGCGAAGTGAACACTCGTGTGATTGAAGACGGCGTCGAGCACGATGCGGATCCCTCTGTCGTGCGCGGCGTCGACGAGCCGGCGAAGCGTCTGCGTATCTCCGAAATGCGGGTCTACTTTTCGATAATCGGTCGTATCATATTTATGATTGCTTGGCGCTTCGAAGATCGGCGTAAGATACACGGCCGATACGCCGAGCTCCGTCAAATAGTCCAACCGGTCGATGATACCTTGAAGATCTCCGCCGAAATGGCTTTCCCGCGTAGGGGTCTCGCCCCAGGGAAGCACGCCTTTCGGGTCGTTGGACGGATCGCCGTTCATGAACCGGTCGGGCATGATCTGGTAGAAGACGGCCGATTTTGTCCATTCCGGAGGCGTAAAAATATCGATCTCGTGAATGAAAGGCATCTCGTAATAACCGCCCGGCGGGAAAGGCTCCTCCTCAAAAAAGCCGGATTCGATCATCCAGGCTGTTTGTTCGCCGGACTCCAGACGGAAGCCGTAGGAGAACCGCTTGCGCTGCGGCTTCACCTCGCATTCCCAATAGTCGAACAGCTTGTCGGTAGCGATTTTCTCCATTTCGCAGTCTTGCCTGAAGCGGTCCCAATCGTATTTGTCGCCGGTCACTGCATAGACGCGTTCCACGTCGTTTTTCTTGGTGCGCAAGCGCAAATGGAAGGTGTCTTTGTCATAGGAATAGGCCCAGTTGCTGCGCGGGGAATGGTAGAGGGATTCAAGCTGCATGACATGCACCTTCTTCGGTTAAGGGTTGACGTGCGTGCGAAAAAAGGCCGGGCCTTCGATGCGCTTCGCAAGCGGAACGCATCGATCGGCCCGGTTCCGGACATTCGGTTTTCGGATAGGCGCGTGAGTCTGTCTCTTTAGTGTATACTGCGATAGGGATTCGGCTCAGCCGTGAATCAGCGATTCGGCGCCGTCGATGTAGATGGGCGTGCCGGTAATATGCGAGGATTCGTCCGACGCCAAAAACTTCACGAGGCTTGCGACCTGCTTGGCGCTGCCTGGCTTGTGGCGGAGCGGCTGGTCGCCTTCGGGGAACTCGACGGGAATGGCGATCTCGTCGACCTCGGGCCTGCGGTCCGTGTTTTCCTCGATGTTCGTCTCGATCGCGCCGGGACAGATCGCGTTGACGCGAATTCGGAATTTGGCAAGCTCGAGCGCGGCCATCTGCATAAACGCGACCTGGCCGGCCTTCGAGGTGCTGTAGGCGCTGAAGCCGAAGTTGGAAAAGACGCGGTTGCCGTTGATGGAGCTCGTGATAATGATGCTGCCGCCCTGTTTCTTGAGCGCGGGGACGGCATGCTTGACCGTGAGGAAGGTGCCTGTCAGATTGATGCCGAGCGTCGTGTTCCAATCGTCGATCCCCATGTCCTCGATCGGCAGCAGTACGCCGTTGACCCCGGCATTCGCGACGACGATGTCGAGCCTGCCCCAGGTCTCGAGCACTTTTTGGACGGCGGCTTGCATATCCGCTTCGACGGAGATGTCGGCTTCGACGGGGATCGCTTCGCCGCCGGCGTCCACGATCTTATGTACCGCCTGGCTTAGCTCGTCGTCGCCGCCCCTTCCGAGCAGCGCCACCTTCGCGCCGTCGCGCGCGAGGCGTACCGCGGAAGCGAGCCCGATGCCGGAGGCGGCACCCGTGACCAGCGCTACTTTTCCTTTGAGGTCGCCGTTAACGGAGGCGGATGGCGTAGAATTCGTCATGATCGATCGCTCCCTTTTTGAGGTGTGAGTCAACACAGAACGTATACCCGTCGATGCGAATGCTGCAACAACCCATGGCGCTCTCGCACGGGTTTGATGCTATAATGGTTGGTACTGTTGCCAGAGAAAGGAGGTGTGGCAGGCATGCGCCGCCTATTCGCAATCTCGGCCGCTGCCGCCTGTTTGCTCGTCTTCGGAACGGCCGCTGCCGCGCCTATCTACGACGGCGATCGGCTTGGGCTGTCGACCGGCAATCCGTTCGCGCTGGCAGCTTCGGCATCCGTTCGGATCGGCGCGGAGCATCCGGGAGCCTCGCTTGCAGCCGTCGCTTCGCCGGAGATCGCGCAGACAGCTGCCACTGACACTCTGCCGGCCAAAAAGCGCCGGCTGCCTAAAGGATTTGTCTATCTGGACGAAATCATCCCGTCGGCGACTTACGATATCCGCTACTACGGCGACTATAACTTCGTGGGCGCCCGCGTGGACGGCTACAAGGCGCCTTATGCCATCATGACCGCGCAAGCGGCCAAGGCGCTGAAGGCAGTCTCGGACGACCTTGCCGCCAAAGGCTACAAGCTCGTCATCTATGATGCATACCGTCCGCAAAAAGCCGTCGCTCATTTCATCCGCTGGTCGAAGGACCCGAAGGATCAGAAAACGAAGGACGACTTCTACCCGGAAACGGACAAGCGCAAGCTGTTCAAGCTCGGCTACGTGTCCTCCAAGTCGGGACATACGAGAGGCAGCACGGTCGACCTGTCCATCGCCAGAGTCAAGACGGGGCAGCCCGTCGACATGGGGAGCGGCTTCGATTTCCTCGGGGGCATCTCGTCCCATGGGACGAAGCTCGTGAACGCCGCGCAGACGGCGAACCGGAACATTCTCAAAAAAGCGATGGAAAAGCACGGTTTTAAAGCTTACGCCAAAGAATGGTGGCACTACACGCTGATCAAGGAGCCGTATCCGAAAACGTACTTCAATTTTGACGTGGAATAGGGGGCCGATGCCGATCTGCTGATGCTCATATTGATCGCCGCCTGCTTGTTGCTTTCCGTCATCGCCGCGTTTTCGGACAAGGAAGGACGCGTCGTCGGAAGCCTGGCGCAGACCGCGTTCGCGTATGGCTTGATTTTTGCCGTTATGTTCATGAATAACGCCGGCACTTATTCTCTGCGCGGCAGCTGGCTTTGCGTATTCGCTGCTTTGGCATGGACGATCTACCAGTTTTCCCGATCGGACACCCGGTGGAGATAGCAAATATAAATGATTAATAACATTAAATAAAGGAGACTCTGCATGCTGATCGACATTAAAGACAGATTGGACCAACGGCACATTTACGAATTGCTTGAATTATCGGTATTCCCCGACCCGGACCGCATCGTGGCGGTCGTGAACGAATATAAGCACAATCCCTCGCTGCACATCAAAGGTTACGAGGACAACGAGGAGATCATCGGCGTGATCGGCTATGAGCAGGACGAGGCCGGCCGATTGACGATCCGCCATCTCGCGATCCATCCCGATGAACGGGGGAAAGGCTACGGGAGAGGCATGGTGCTGCGCCTGCTTGATGAAGCGAATCCGGTTACGATCGAGGCGGAGACGGACGAGGATAGCGTGAATTTTTATCGCAGTATCGGTTTCGCGGTACAAAGCCTGGGCGAGAAATATCCAGGCATCGAGCGATTCCGTTGCGTATATGTCGTGGATCCAGACGAAGAGGATGGAGATTAAATTCGGAGGAGGGGTGACGGTTGAGGATTATTCTCGATCTCTTCGGCTACGTGATTTTGCTGCTCGGGACGACGTTTGGATTCATGAGCGGCTCTGTGACGCTGATCGTAATCTGCCTCGTCGGCGGGCTCGTGCTCCTGGCTCTGTCCCATCTGATCAGTATCGCCGAGAGCCTGCAGGCGCGTTTCCTTGAGCTTCCGCTTACGACGGCGTTGGTGCGGAAGAGCATCATGAGTGCGACTGCGCAAGTCGTTGCAAGCCGAAGCATCGAGCTCAAGCCCTCCGAGAACCCAAGCTACGCGTTGATTGAGCTGGAAGGGAACGCATATATGCGCACGCACGCTTTTACGAACTATCTGTCTGTGACGGACAATAGGTACACGTTCGCATTTCCCGACCGTCCGCCGATCGAGCTGCACTGCGCAGACGGCTACTTCAAAGGCTCGGAGCTGTTCGCGATAGACGGATATGCCTACGTCATGCTGCGGGCGATCGGGCTGGACGCTTTGCGGGAAAACGGCCGCATCTTAATCGAGCAGCGGCCTGCGGCGAGCGACGCCACAACGGCTTAGCGGCATCCGTTTGACCGTATCTAATAGAAGGAAGGCTCACTTATGACCATATTAAAGATCAAGCAGGCAGACATTCACGACATGGAGCTGCTCGTTCCATTGTTTAATGAATATCGGATGTTTTACGGTCAAGACTCGGACGAAGCGGGTGCCAGAAAGTTTCTGACCGAGCGGATCGGCCAGCTCCAATCGGTCGTTCTGCTGGCCCTTTGCGACGAGGGGAAGACCGCGGCAGGATTTGCGCAGCTCTATCCTTCATTCTCGTCCGTATCGATGAAGCGATTGTGGATATTGAACGACTTGTTCGTTCATAAAATATACCGCAAGGGCGGCGTGGCCGGCAGTTTGCTCGAGGCGGCGAAGCGCCATGCCGCCGCGACCGGCGCCAAGGGGCTCACGTTGTCCACGGCGCACGACAATGCGAATGCACAGCGACTCTATGAAAAATCGGGTTACGTAAAGGACGAAACATACGTTCATTATGATCTGACTTTGTAGGTTTTGCAGGCTAGGGCAAACCAATCTACCGGAGGTGCCTGAATGATCTTGCAAACGGCCATATTGAACGTCAAACCGGGTACGGCCAGCGATTTCGAGAGCCGCTTTCGCAAGGCGCAGGCGTTGCTCTCCGGCGCGAACGGCTACGTATCGCACGAGCTGCACAAATGCGTCGAAGAAGATGGCCGGTACATGTTGTTGGTCCGATGGCGGACGCTGAGCGACCACATCGTCGGCTTCGATCGCTCCCCGGCGCGGGAAACCTGGGACAGCCAGCTGCAGGAGTATTACGACGGCGAGCCGAAGTTCGAACATTATATCCGAATCCGGCTGGAATGACCGGGCTTGCAGCGAAGAGAGGGATAACATTGTCACAGCTAGCGGAATATCGAATAGACATCGCCCGGATGGAAGACCTGCCGTCCATCGTCGAGATTTACAATTCCACCGTCGCGGGAAGACAAGTGACGGCCGATCTGACGCCGGTCACCGTCGAGAGCCGCGTGCGCTGGTTCGAGGATCACCGTCCGGATCGGCATCCGCTATGGGTGCTCCGGCGGCAGGACGCGGTCGCGGGCTGGCTGAGTTTTTCCGCATATCACAGCAGGGCTGCCTACGACGCTACGGCAGAGCTCAGCATCTATATCTCCGAGTCCGAACGCGGGCGCGGCTATGGCGGAATATTGGTCCGGCATGCGATCGAGGCGGCTCCGGCGCTCGGGATCCGAACGCTCGTCGGGCTCGTATTCGGGCATAACGAACCGAGCCTCGGCCTGCTCCGCAAACACGGCTTCGAACGATGGGGCTTTCTGCCGCGCGTCGCCGAGCTGGACGGCATCGAACGGGACCTCGTCATCGTCGGTCTTCGCGTGGGGGAATAGCGGACGGGCTGTTACTGTAATAAGGGCCTTCCGGTGCTGCTATTGAGCAAAATTTGTGCTGCTGCCAGGTAATAACTTGTCTTGCGTGCCGCTATTGAACGAAAAAGCGTGCTGCCACCAGGTAATAACGGTCTCCCGGACCGTTATGAACGAAAAAGCGTGTTGCTGCCAGGTAATAACGGCCTCTCGGACCGCTATTGACGAAAAAGCGTGCTGCCGCCAGGTAATAACGGTCTCCCATGCCGCTATAGAAAGAAAAGCGTGCTGCTGCCATGTAATAACGGCCTCTCGCCTATTGACGAAAAAGCGTGCTGCCACCAGGTAATAACGGTCTTGCGTGCCGCTATTGAACTAAAAAGCGTGCTGCTTCCAGGTAATAACAATCTCCCGGACCGCTATTGTTCGTTGGAGTAGGTTCTAACGCCGTTTCGTCCACGCTAACGCTATTAACTTGTCTTTGAATATTCGTCACCCGACCATAAGTTTGCACATACGATTCCGAAAAGCCTCTATGTGGAGGCTTTTTTATTTCCGAAAATCTGTATTCAAACATAAACAAAGATGATATAGTTAAAACAAAAGAAAACAAAAACCAATTGCGGAGGTCTTATCACATGGTTCAAAGTCTTTGGAATCCTTCGGAAGCATCCAAGCAACAGAATGCGCTCGACCAGCTCGTCTACCGCTCCAACATCATCGGCGCCGATCGCCGCGTTTGCAACTGGGGCGGCGGCAACACGTCCGCGAAAACGGTCGTCAAGGATTTCCGCGGCCGCGACGTTGAAGTGATGTATGTCAAGGGAAGCGGCTCCGACCTCGCTTCCATGAAGGCGGGCAACTTCACGGGCCTCCGCATGGACGATATCCGCCCGCTGTTCGAAAAGGACGAAATGCCCGACGAAGAGATGGTCGCTTACCTGGTCAATTGCATGATCGACGTTAAGCACCCGCGCGCCTCGATCGAGACGCTGCTGCACGCGTTCCTGCCGTTCAAGCACGTCGACCACACGCATCCGGATTCGATCATCAGCCTGTGCTGCGCGGACAACGGCAAGGAGCTGGCCAAGGAAATCTTCGGCGACCGCTTCGTATGGGTGCCGTACATCCGCCCGGGCTTCAAGCTGTCCAAGATGATCGCCGAAGGCGTGCTGGCGAACCCGAACGCCGAGCTCGTTCTGATGGAAAAGCACGGTCTCGTCACCTGGGGCGAGACGAGCGAGGAAGCGTATTCGCAGACGATCAAGATCATCAGCGAAGCCGAAGCTTTCATTGAAGCGCGCGTGAACACTGCCACGCTGTTCGGCGGAGCGAAGCATCAGGCGCTACCGGCCGACGTTCGCCGCAGCATCGCGGCGCAGGTCATGCCGACGATTCGCGGCGCCGTCTCTGACGCCAAGAAGATGATCCTGTCGTTCGACGATGCGGACGACGTGCTCGCATTCGTAGGCGGCGAGCGCTCGCCGAAGTTGTCCCAAGTGGGCGCAGCATGCCCCGACCACCTCGTGCACACGAAGGTCGTCCCGTTGTTCGTCGACTGGACGCCGAACGCGGACGACGTCGAAGGCCTGAAGGCGATTCTGAAAGAGAGCGTCGCAGCCTATAAGGAACAGTACAAAGCGTACTTCGAACGTAATAAGAACGAAGGCGACGTCATGTTCGAACCCGCGCCGCGCGTCATCCTCATCCCGGGCGTCGGCATGATCAACACCGGCAAGAGCTGGGCGATGTCCCAAGTCAGCGGCGCGCTCTATCACCGCGCGATCGCGGTCATGCGCGGCGCGACGGCGCTCGGCGAATTCGTCTCGCTCAGCGAGAACGAATCGTACAACGTCGAGTACTGGCCGCTCGAGCTGTATAAGCTGACGCTGGCGCCGGCCGAAGCCGAGTTTTCGCGCAAGGTGGCGTTCATCACCGGCGGCGCGGGCGGCATCGGCAGCGAGACGGCCCGCCGCCTCGTCTCCGAAGGCGCGCATGTCGTGCTGGCGGACCTCAACCTCGAAGGCGCCGAAAAAATCGCAGCCGAGATCAACGCCCGCTACGGCGACAACCGCGCGATCGCGGTCAAAATGGACGTCACGAACGAAGAGGCCGTACAGGCGGCCTACGCGGCGACTGCCCTCGCATACGGCGGCGTCGACATCATCGTGAACAACGCCGGACTCGCGACTTCCAGCCCGTTCGAGGACACCTCGCTCAAGGAATGGAACCTCAACATGAACGTGCTCGGCACCGGCTACTTCCTGGTGGCGCGCGAAGCATTTAAAATGATGAAGGAGCAGGCGGTCGGCGGCAGCATGGTATTCATCGGCTCCAAAAACTCCATCTATGCGGGCAAAAACGCCACCGCCTACAGCGCGGCGAAGGCGCTCGAAGCGCATCTGGCCCGCTGTATCGCGGCCGAGGGCGGCGAGCACGGCATCCGCGTCAATACGATTCTGCCGGACGCGATTCTGCAAGGCTCCGCCATCTGGAACGGCAGCTGGCGCAACGAACGCGCCGCCGCCTACGGCATCGAGCCGGACCAGCTGGAAGAATACTACCGCAAGCGCACGACGCTGCTCGTGAACATCTACCCGCGCGATATCGCGGAAGGCGTTGCGTTCTTCGCCTCCTCCAAGGCGGAGAAGACGACGGGCTGCATGCTGACGATCGACGGCGGCGTGCCAGCCGCATTCACGCGCTGACGAACATCCGGCACCGGCCGGCGACAGGAGGCATAGAGACATGACCCAAGCGACAGGAGAAAAGAAGTGGTTCATTCCGGACGCCTATATTCCGGAGATCAGCTCCGGCTCGCTCACGAGCCATGAATCGGTGTGCGTGCTGAACACGGCATCCGACGACGCGCTGCTTAAGTTTACGATTTACTTCGAGGACCGCGATCCGCTGGAGGACATCCTGGTCGTCGTGCCGGCTCGCCGCACGCGTCATATCCGCACCTCCTCGCTGGTCAAGGACGGCAAGGGCATCCCGCCCGGCGTTCCGTACGCCATCGAGGTGCGCAGCGATATCAAGGTCATCGTCCAGTACAGCCGTCTCGATTCGACGCAAGCGGAGAACGCGCTGATGTCAGTTATGGCTTTTCCGATCCATTGAATGATTACGACGCCGGGAGTCACGAGTCTTATGAGCGGGCTCCCGGCCTTAATAAGGAGGAGACCGCTTTGCCATCCACCGATACGACCAAGCAGTACGAAGCCGCCAAGGCGCAATACGCGGCGCACGGCGTCGACGTCGATGCGGCGCTGAAGAAGCTGTCCGAGATCAAGATCTCCATGCACTGCTGGCAGGGCGACGACGTCCGCGGCTTCCTGAACCGAGATCAGGACCTGACCGGCGGCATCGCCGTCACGGGCAACTATCCCGGCGCGGCCCGCACGCCGGACGAACTGCGCGCCGATCTGGAAAAGGCGTTCTCGCTCATTCCGGGCAAGCACAAAGTGAACCTGCATGCCATCTACGCCGACACCGACGAGCGGGTGGAGCTGGACGCTATCGAGCCGCGCCATTATGAGAAATGGGTGGCGTGGGCGAAGGCGCAGAGGCTCGGACTCGACTTTAACCCGACCTGCTTTTCGCACGAGAATTCCAAGGACGGCTTCACGCTCAGCCACGCGGACCCGAAGATCCGCGACTTCTGGATCGAGCATTGCAAACGCTCCCGCCGCGTCGGCGCCTACTTCGGCGAGCAGCTCGGCCAGACATGCGTGACGAACGTATGGGTGCCGGACGGCTTCAAGGACACGCCCGTCGACCGGCTTGCGCCGCGCAAGCGGCTGAAGGACGCGCTCGACGAAGTGTTCGCGGAAGAGCTGAACCCTGCGCACAATCTCGATGCCGTGGAGAGCAAGGTATTCGGTCTTGGCGCGGAAGCGTACACAGTCGGCTCACACGAGTTTTATATGGGCTACGGCCTGCAGAACAACAAGCTCATCTGCCTTGACGCCGGCCACTTCCACCCGACCGAGGTCATCTCGAACAAACTGTCCTCGTTGTCGCTGTTCGCCGAAGGCATGCTGCTGCACGTGAGCCGTCCGGTCCGCTGGGACAGCGACCATGTCGTCGTGCTCGACGATGAGCTGCTCGACATCGGCAAGGAGCTTGTGCGCGGCGACCTGCTCGGCAAGACGCACATCGGCCTCGACTTTTTCGACGCCAGCATCAACCGCGTGGCCGCCTGGGTCATCGGCACGCGCAACACGATCAAGTCGCTGCTGCTCGCGCTGCTTGAACCGACGGACGCACTGCGCCAGGCGGAGCTCGCCGGAGATTACACGACGCGGCTTGCGCTTGTCGAGGAATTCAAGACGTATCCGTTCGGCGCGATCTGGGATTACTACTGCGAATCGCAAGGCGTCCCCGTGCGCGAGCGTTGGCTCGAAGAAGTCAAAGCCTACGAGCGCGACGTTCTCGCGAAGCGCGGCTAAAAGTCCAACAGAGTGCGGAGGTAGCGGACAATGGCCGATATATTGGCATACGACCTTGGCGCCAGCAGCGGGAGGGCCTTGCTAGGCCGGCTCCAGGACGGGCGGATCGTGACGGAGGAGCTGCACCGCTTCCCGAACGATCCCGTCCAGGTCGGCGGCCGGCTGCATTGGGACATCTTGCGGCTGCTCCACGAGATGAAACAGGCGCTGCTCAAGGCCAAGACCCGGGGCATTGAAATTCAGAGCATCGGCATCGACTCCTGGGCCGTCGATTTCGGGTTTATCGGCGCCGGCGGCGAGCTGCTGGGCAACCCTTACCACTACCGCGACAGCCATACGGCGGGGATTATGCCCCGCGTGTTCGCCGAGATACCGGCGTTCGAGCTGTTCGCGCGGACAGGGATTCAATTTCAGCCGTTCAATTCGATCTTCCAGCTGTATGCCTTGAAGCAGGCGGACAATCCGCTGCTGCGCGAGGCGAAGCGCCTCCTCATGATTCCGGATCTGCTGCGCTACTTCCTCACGGGAGAGATGCACAGCGAGTTCACGAACGCGACGACGACGCAGCTGTTCAGCGCCACGGCCAGGGATTGGGACCGCGAGCTGCTGGCGAAGCTCGGCCTGCCGGCCGAATGGTTCGGCCCGGCGCTCATGCCGGGCGAGCGCGCCGGTATCTTGAGCGCCGACGTGACCGCGGAGCTCGGCGTCCCGCCGATTCCGGTCTACGCGGTCGCGGAGCATGACACCGGATCTGCCGTCGTCGCCGTGCCGGCGCTCGACGAGAGCTTCGCCTACCTTAGCTGCGGCACCTGGTCGCTGATCGGCACGGAAGTACCGGAGCCGGTGCTGTCCGACCGCGCCCGCGAGCTGAACTTCACGAACGAAGGCGGCGCCTTCGGTACGTACCGGCTGCTCAAAAATATTATGGGATTGTGGATCGTCAACGAATCCCGTCGGGCGTGGGAGCGGGCGGGCAACGCCTATTCGTTTCCCGAGCTCGTCGCGCTGGCCGAATCGGCGCCGGCCTTCGGCGCCTTCATCGATCCCGACGACGATCTGTTCCTGCCGCCCGGCGACATGCCGGGACGGATCGCCGATTATTGCCGGCGGACGGGGCAGAAGCCGCCTGCCGGCGTCGGCGAGACGATGCGCTGCATCCTGGAGAGCCTCGCGCTCAAGTACAGATTCGCGCTCGAGCGCGTCGAAGAATTGACCGGACGCCGGTATGGCGGTCTCCATATGGTCGGCGGCGGCATCCAGAATACGCTGCTGTGCCGCTGGACCGCCTCGGCGATCGGCAAGCCCGTGTGGGCGGGCCCTGCCGAAGGCAGCGCGATCGGCAATCTCGCCGTCCAATGGATCGCTTCCGGCGAGTTCTCGGGGCTGGCGGAAGCCCGCCGCGTCATACGCGATTCGTTCGACGTCGCGACATATGCGCCGGAGGACACGGCCGCCTGGGAGCTGGCGTACGGAAACTTCTTGCAGGCGACGTCGCTTTCGTCTTAGGATAGAGAAAAAGGAGGACGCCGAATGCTCGTCGCGGAACGTTATGAAAAAATCGTAGAGCTTGTTAACGAACGCGGCAGCATCCGCGTGTCCGAGCTGTCCGAGCTGTGCAGCGTGACGGAGGAGACGATCCGGCGGGATCTCGACCGGTTAGAGCAGGCCGGACGGCTGCGCAGATCGCACGGAGGCGCCGTCAGCGTGAAGGATTCCGACGCGATTGCGCAGCCGGAGACGCCGTATTCCGAGCGGGAGATCATCCGTGCCGACGACAAGCGGCGCATCGCCCTCGAGGCGATCAAGCTCATCGCGCCCAAGGACCGGATTTTGCTGGACGCTAGCTCGACCGCCTGGTACATGGCACGCGAGATGCCGGACATCCCGCTAACCGTGCTGACGAATTCGATCAAGGTTGCGCTCGAGCTGGCCGGCAAGGAGAAGATCGAGGTCATCTCCACGGGCGGGCAGCTTGCGCGCGGATCTTTGTCTTACGTCGGTCCGCTGGCCGAGCGTTCGCTGGACGCCTATCACGTCGACAAGCTATTCCTCTCGTGCAAGGGCGTCCATCTGGAGCGCGGCATCAGCGAATCCAACGAGCTGCAGGCCCGCATCAAGCACAAGATGATCGGCATGGCCGACGAAGTCTACGTGCTCGCCGACTCGAGCAAGTTCGGGGTGCAGTCTTTCACGCATGTGTCGGACCTCGCCGAAGTCAACAGGATCGTGACCGACCGGCGCTTGCCGCGCGAGACCGTGCAGGAGCTGGAAGCGAGAGGCATTACGGTGAGCACGGTTTAAACATAGTAGGGCGGCATTATTTTCACGAGGCATATCCGTTAGCTATCAATCGTCTGCTGAATTGCGATCGGGCAGGCAAGCTAACGTTCGAGCATTCAAGCATTTGAGCTTACATTAGCGTTACCGATCATTGACACGCAGCACCGGCGCAGACATCTGCGCCCTTCTTCGTCTTCAACTTGTCTGACAACCTGATCAATTCCATCGATCAAGAGGTGTTCACTTATGAAGGTCTCATTGTTCATCACCTGCCTGGGAGACGCTATCTACCCGCGTGTCGGCGAAGCGATGGTTCGCGTGTTGGCACGGTACGGGGTCGCGCTCGAATTCCCGAAGCTCCAGACTTGCTGCGGTCAGCCAGCCTACAATAGCGGCTATTGGCAGGAGGCGCGGGCGAGCGCAAAGACGATTCTCGACGCCTTCGAAGACAGCGACTTCGTCATCTCGCCTTCCGGCTCCTGCACGGGTATGATCCATCACTATCCGAAGCTGTTCGAGGCGGATCCCGTCAACCTGGCGCGCGCGGAGCGGCTGCGGGAAAAGTCTTACGAATTCACGCAATTTCTCGTTAATGTGCTTGGCGTGACTGACGCCGGAGCCGTTTTCCCGCACAAGGTCACCTATCACCCATCTTGCCACGGCTCGCGCCTGCTCGGCGTCAAAGACGAGCCGATGGCGCTTATGTCCAACGTCCGCGGTCTTGAGTTCGTGCCGCTGCCGTATGCCGAGGATTGTTGCGGGTTCGGCGGGACGTTCGCGGTGAAGATGGCCGACATCTCGGGAGCGATGGTCACGGAAAAGGCCGATCATGTGAAGGAGACCGAGGCTGAAGTGCTCATCGGGCTCGACATGGCGTGCCTCATGAATATCGCGGGCAATCTGCGGTATCGCGGCGAGCAGGTGAGGGTCATGCATTTGGCCGAAGTACTAGCGGAAGGGATGGGACAGGCATGAGCGCGAACGCAGGAGCCAGAACGAGCGTCAAGGCACGGGCAGAGCTGGCGCTGAACGACGAGTTTCTCGTCAAGGCGGTGAAGTTCACGACCGAGCGGCTTCGCAACGGGAAAAAAAATGCGTCGGCGGAGCACGGGAATTGGGAGGAATGGCGTGAACGGGGGCGGCAAATCCGGCTGCATACGATCGCCCATCTCGACTACTACTTGAATCTGTTCGTCGATAATGCGCGGGCGAACGGCGTGCACGTGCACTTCGCCGACAAGGGCGAAGACGCAGTCGCCATCGCGATGCAGATCGCCGAGCGCAAGGCCGCGAAGACGGTCGTGAAGTCCAAGTCGATGGTATCCGAGGAACTGCACCTGAACCATGCGCTCGAGAAAATCGGCGTCGAGGCGATCGAGACCGACCTGGGCGAGTACATCATTCAGCTCGCGGGCGAGATGCCTTCGCATATCGTCATTCCTGCGATCCACAAGAACCGCTATCAAATTGCCGACCTGCTGTCCGAGGTGGCGGGCGAACGGCTCGAGGCGGATACGACGGTGCTGGCCGGCTTCGTGCGCAAGAAGCTGCGCGAGAAGTTCCTCGAGGCCGACATCGGCATGACCGGCTGCAACTTCGCGATCGCGGAGACCGGCTCGATGGTGCTGTTTGAAAATGAAGGCAACGCGCGGATGGTCACTACCGTACCCAAGACGCAGATCACCTTGATGGGGATGGAGCGGATCATTCCTTCGTTCGAGGACCTCGAGGTGATGGCGACGCTGCTGCCGCGCTCCGCGACAGGCCAGAAGCTGACGATGTACATGTCGGCGATCACGGGGCCGAAGCGGTCCGCGGATGCGGACGGTCCGGAAGAGATGCACATCATCATCGTCGACAACGGCCGATCGCTGCAGCTCGGCGATCCCGAATTCCAGGAGCTGCTGAACTGCATCCGCTGCGGCGCTTGTCTGAACGCCTGCCCGGTTTACCGCCATATCGGCGGTCATGCGTACGGCAGCACGTACAGCGGCCCGATCGGGGCCGTGCTGACGCCGGCGCTCAATAAAAATGTCGCGGAATGGGACGACATTGCGAACGCATCCAGCCTGTGCGGCGCGTGCTACGAGGCATGTCCGGTCAAAATACCGCTTCACGACATGCTCGTCTATTTGCGCAGGCGCAAGGTCGAGACGGGCAACGGCAAAGCGATCGAGACTGCGGGCATGAAGGGATTTGCGGCGCTGACGGGCTCGAGCGCAGCGATGAAGGCGGCGCTCGCCATCGGCAAGATCGGGCAGAAGCTCGTCGTGCGCGGCGGCGAGATTCGCACCAAGCTCGGTCCGCTCAAGGGCTGGAACAGCTATCGCGTCACGCCGAGCCTGCCGCGGAGATCGTTCCGCGATCGGTGGGAAAAGCTCGAGCGCGAGGTCGGCGGTGCGCGGCCGCAGATGGCGCCCGAGATGAAGAAGCGGATGGAAGACATCGTGAAGCAGAGAGGGCAAGGAGGCGGCGGACATGGCGGACATTAAGCGGACGGCGGCGAACCTGGACGCATCTGTAGAGGCATCCGGCAAGGCGTCGGCCGGTACGTCGTCCGGCACGGCCGATATGGCGGCGCAGGCGGCATCCGGATGGGACGCGGAACATGCAGCGTGGCTGGCCGAGATGGAGCGGGCGTCCCGCAGCAAGCAGGCGTCGTTCATGAACGGCATCGCGGCAAGGCTTGGGCATGCGCGGTCATCCGAGAAGCCGGAGCAGCCGGTGCGGGGCGCCCCCGATTTCTGGCGCGCGTTCGATTGGACGCCGGAGGAGCGGATCGAGCGGTTCCAGGCGAATTGGCGCAGCGTCGGCGGCCATACGGCGAGGGTGAGCGACCTTGCCGAAGCGAGCCGCTTCATCGCGGATCAAGCGAAGGAGCTCGGGGCGCGCATCGTCGTCCGCCAGGATCAGGAGGAGCTGGCGGCGCTCGATCTGGAAACTGCGGTGCCGGAGGCCGACGTCTCGGCATGGAATACGGACGCGGACATCTCATGGAAGGCGCGCGCGGCAGAAGCGGATATCGGCGTCGTGCTGGCCGACCGGGCGCTCGCGTATACCGGCACGGTCGTCGTTCGCTCTTCGCCGGGCAAAGGGCGCTCGGTGTCGCTGCTCCCCACCGTGCTGTTCATCCTGATCCCTGTCGATCGGTTGGCCACGCGGCTCGGCGAGGCGCTCATCCCGATGGACGAAGGCGGTCGGGAGGCGCTGCCGGCCGGTGTGCATTTTATATCGGGGCCGAGCCGGTCCTCGGACATCGAGAACGATCTGACGATCGGCGTGCACGGCCCGGGCGTCGTGTACGCGCTGGTCGTCGGCTGAAGCCAAGCGGAGGAGGCGAGCCATCATCGAAGCGAAGCGTCTGACCAAGCGCAACCATTACGAAGAGATCGCGATGCAGATTCGGTTGCAGATCGAGGACGGTCGGCTGAAGCCGGGCGACAAGCTGCCTTCGACGCGCGAGATCTCCGAGCAGTTCGGCGTCGGCCGTTCGACGACCCGCGAAGCGCTGAGCGCGCTCAAGGCGATGGGGCTGATCGACATTCGCCAGGGAGGCGGCTGCCGCGTAGCATCCGCTCCGCCGACCGGACAGGATGGTCAAGCGGCTCGAATTCCGCCTGAGCTGCCCGAGCTGCTCTCCCTGCGCGACGGCCGCAAGACGCTGCTCGAGCTGCTCGAAGTGCGGCAGACGCTCGAGGTGTCCATCGCCTCCATCGCAGCGGCGAGGCGCACGCCGGAGGATCTCGCCGGACTGCAGGCGCTGCTCGGGGAGATGGAGGCGGCGATCGGCGACGACGTCGAGGGAGAGCGCACCGATCTGACGTTTCATCTGCTGCTCGCCAAGGCAACGCGCAACGGCATCATGATCTCGCTATTCGAATCGATCACGGGCCAGATGGAGCGCGCCATACGCGACATTCGCAGGGTGGAGCTGTATGCCAACCGGTCCGTGGCGCGTCGGCTGTTCGAGGAGCATTCCGCCATCGTTCAGGCGGTCGCGGACCAGGAGCCGCTGACGGCGTCGCTGCGCATGAACGAGCATCTCGCGCACGTGGAGCGCATGCTGCTGCGGCATCTTTGAAGGACCATCGCCAAGGAAAAGAGGACGATCCGGCCGAACGCCGAATCGTCCTCTTTTAGCGCGTGGAAAACGCTATCGACCTAGCAAATAGTCGAGCAACTTCTCCCCGGCGAACGCATATACGAGCATTAGCGGAAGCTTGCCGAGCGCCGTCCCCGCGATATACGGAGCTGGGCGAATGCCTGCGGCGGCCGCATACAGATTGATGAGCTGCTGGGGCAGGAAAGGGATGAGCCGCCCGACGAAGATGAATAAGAGCGGTCTGCGCTCCAGTCGCGCGGCGAACGCTTGCAGCCTCGGGCTGCGGGACAGCCAGCGCTCTGACGAACCCGCGACGAACAAGCGCGCATAGAAGTACATCAGCACGGCAGCGGTCGTCGCGCCGATCCAGCAGAGGATGGCCCCCTGCATCGTACCGAAAGCGTAGGCGGCCGCTGCGATCACCAGCTTGTAGGGAAGGATCGGGAATAACGCTAATAGTACGGCGACGGCGAGGAGAAGCGGCCAAGACCGCCCCGCATATTCCAATCCTTGAAGGACATCGTCCTTATACAGGAGCAGCACCGAGATCGTGGCCAAGTAGACAGCCGCAGCCGCGATCCACTTTCTCATCCGCGCAAGCCTCCTTTTATATCGGTCTGTCTCCGAATATACGATCGTGATGGTCATAATCGCTTCTACCAGCCTAACGCAACTCGGCCAAGCGCCGCAAGACTAGTTTTATCGCACGTGCAGGCTATCGCCTATCTCATGGACATAATGCGTATGCAGAGCTGCGGGCACGTTTGTGGGAGTTTATCTGACATAAATAAACCGTTTGGACAAAACTCCGCTTGCTAACAACCGGAACCGCGCATATACTATATCCCAATATCAAAGCGGACAGGACCGAGCGATAGCCGTACCCGTTCAACTCGAAGAGGAGCAAGATGACGATGAACCAACCGATGGGACACACGAATCTCCGCAAGATGAGATTGTTCGATACCGAAAACATCCATTCCGGCGAAGACCGGGACGAATACGAAAAAGATTATGCAAGGCTTATTCAATCGCCGGCATTCCGCCGTTTGCAAGGCAAATCCCAGGTGTTCGGCGCAGGCAGCGGCGATTATTACCGGACGCGCCTCACGCATTCGCTGGAAGTGTCGCAGATCGCGCGCGAGGTCGCCCGCAGACTCGGAAAACAATATCCCTTCTTATCGAAGCGCGAGCATCCAGGCCTGATGATCGACCCCGAAGTCGTGGAAGTGGCAGCGCTCGCCCACGATCTCGGCCACCCGCCGTTCGGCCACAAAGGCGAAGAGGTGCTGAACGTCCTGCTGACGGAGGCGTTCGGCATGAAGTACGAGGGCAACGCGCAAAATTTCCGGATTCTGATGTTCCTCGAAAAGCGGGCGGGCAGCGACAGCGGCTTGGATTTGACGGCTGCGGTGCTGCTCGGCATCAACAAGTACCCCTACAATCTTGACGAGCCCGGCCGGCTCAAGGGCGTTTATTCAATGGAATGGGAAGGCATCCATCATCTCCGGGACCTGTGGGGAATGCCGGTGGACTGCGCGACTCTTGAAGCGCAGCTCATGGATCTGTGCGACGACATCGCCTATTCGACGCACGACCTCGAGGATGGCATCCGCGCGGGTAAAATTCCGATGAGCCGAACACTCTTCGAAGACGAGCGCATCGTGGCCGCTCTAATTCAGGAGATCAACGACGATCCGGGCAATCACAACATGAACTGGGAGCAGATCGATCTGCCGTCCATGGTTCGTACCGTGCTGAGCGGCTATCTCGAGCAGTGGGAGCAAATCTACAACGATTGCGGCGGGGAGCCTTCGCGGGCCAGGCGGGAGATGAAGGCGCGCTGGGTGCGCAAGTTCGCGAACCAGGTGGGCATCCTGGACGATCCGGCTAAAGGATGGAAAAAAGTTACGTTTATTCGCGACGGCGTGCAGGATATCGAGCTGCTGCGGACGATGGAAATTTTGAAGAAGCTCGCTTGGGTGACCTTGATCAAAGATTTCCGCGTGCAGCGGCTGCACAAACGAAGCGAGGTCATGATCCGAGGGCTGTGGGACAGCTTCAAGGAATATGAGACGGGCAAGCTCATTATCCCGCCGGATTGGCTGGAGAGCTTCGAGCTGCAAAAGGGCCACTGGTCCTGGGAACGTCTCGTCGCGGACTATTTGTCGGGAATGACCGATGCCTACGCGGAAAAGGTATACGCCGAGTTTTTCGCCAGCCGCTCGGGCTCGATCTACGAGCGCGACTAATGTTAATGCGACTGATCGAGAACGCGACTGATCGAGAACGCGACTGATCGTGAGCGCGATTGAGAATAAAAAAGATTGAGCATAAACGTGACTTAGCATAAACGTGACTTAGCATAAACGTGACTGACCATAAACGCGCTGATCTTGCGCGCATGGACTTGACCCTGACATTAATGGCAGGGTGTATGCTGTAGTCAGCCAGGAAGGAAGGGGGAGCGGCCGGGATGAAAATCGGCGAGTTGTCGCGCAGGACGGGAGCGAGCATTCGCTCGCTGCGGTACTATGAATCTCAGGGGCTGATCGCGCCGCTGCGCGAGGCGAACGGTTACCGCGAGTATTCGCCGCTCGCCGAGGAGCAGGTCCGTACGATCCGCTTCTATTTGCAGCTGGGACTGACGACGGAGCAGATCGGCGGTTTTCTTAACTGCGTGCTGAGCCGGCCGGAATCGTTCTGCACCGAAGTGCTTCCGGTGTACGAGAGCAAGCTGGCGGATATCGAGGCGCAGATCGCGCAGCTGACGCGCATCCGCGACAATCTTGTCGACCGCATTGCTTCCTTCCAAGGCCAAGATGAACACGGCAAAGGAGAGTCGAGACGCGATGAGAGAAGCGAACGATCTTGATTTTAGTTCGGCGGTAAGGAGTTCCGGCGTTACATTGGTCGACTTCGGCGCCACCTGGTGTCCGCCTTGCAAGGCGCTGCTGCCGGTCATCGAGACATTGGCGAGCGAGTATGGCGAGCGGGTTGAGATCGTTAAGGTTGATACGGACGAATCGCCCGAGACGGCATCGGCCTTCGGTGTCATGTCCAATCCGACGGTCATCCTATTCAGCGACGGCCAGCCGGTGGAGAAGCTCGTCGGCCTGCGGCCGATCGATGTGTATCGGTCAGCGTTGAATCGTTACGTTTGACGCGGCAAGGAAGCAGGCTTGTAGGTTGTTGAACATGCTTGAATGAACGATCTACACAATGTTATGCGGGAACCTAACTAGAAAGCCATTGAGCAGATTGACCGGTGAGGTAGCTGGCTCGAGCTAGAAAGCGGATTAGAACCGAAAAACGGACTACAAAGTTTGCGGTCTGTGTACAAGTCTCTTGGCTGAGAAAACAGCTTAAGAGGCTTTTTATTTAATGGGATTAAATATTTGTAAATTTCCTCTAGTCGCTGACTCGAGTTCAAATGGTTTGAGAGCTGTTTGAGGGAAGCACTTGAGCGAGGCCCGACTAACGGTGGGTCAAAGTGCTGTTCGTGGGAAGCACATGGGCGCAAACAGGTGTTTAGTGGGGCGATGTGCTGTCCTTGGGAAGCACTTGAGCGAGGCCCGACTAACTGTGAGTCAAAGTGCTGTTCGTGGGAAGCACATGGGCGCAAACAGGTGTTTAGTGGGGCGATGTGCTGTCTTAGGGAAGCACTTGAGTGAGGCCCGACTAACTGTGAGTCAAAGTGCTGTTCGTGGGAAGCACATGGGCGCAAACAGGTGTTTAGTGGGGCGATGTGCTGTTCGTGGGAAGCACTTGAACGTAACCGGGCGAAACGGGAGTCAAAGTGCTGTTCGTGGGAAGCACATGGGCGCAAACAGGTGTTTAGTGGGGCGATGTGCTGTCTTAGGGAAGCACTTGAACGTAACCGGGCGAAATGGGAGTCAAAGTGCTGTTCGTGGGAAGCACATGGGCACAAACAGGTGTCTAATGGGGCGATGTGCTGTCTTCTGGAAGCACTTAATCGCATCCTCAGCCGCTGACGCACGACAGGCCGGCCCATGGCTTGCACAATTGTGCTCCGCAAATGAGCATTATATTGTCTCTTGACATACCCTACGGGGGTATATTATGATAGGTGCATCATCACAAGTCATGAAGAGGAGGTCGTTCAGTATGAAGTCGACGACGTTAAAAGTAGAAGGCATGTCCTGCGCACACTGCGTGAACAGCGTGGAGGGCGCGCTCAAGGGGATTGGCGCCGACGCGAAGGTGGATCTGGCCGGCGGTTCGGTGGCTGTGAGCTACGACGAGAGCAAGCTCTCGCTGTCCGCGATCAAGAGTGCGATCGAGGAGCAAGGTTACGACGTCGTGTAAATGAGATCATACGAAGGAGCCATCGAAGCGATGGCTCCTTTTTTGCCGCTTGAAGCAAGACTTCCGATAGGAGAGCGATCAGATTCTGCCGCCCAATTGCTGCTGTGCGATTTGAACGAGCCGCTTGGTGATGTTGCCGCCGAGTTGCCCGGCTTCGCGCGTGAGCATGTTCCCGTAATAGCCATCTTGAGGGATTTGGATGCCCAATTCTCTGGCGATCTCGAATTTCAGTTGTTCAAGCGCTTCCCGGCACTCCGGGACGACGAGTCGGTTGCTTCTGGCCATGTCGTTCACCTCCGTTGTTGGAGGTTATTATATCGATTGGCAGTTCCTTCTATACAGAAGCTTAAGGATACGAATTGTTTCACGTGAAGCAACATTTTATGCCGTTAATCGACTTCCGACGACCTATTCCACCCCTCAAACGTTCGAATTCCGATCGCTCATAAAATGGGCAGGGGGATATCCTGTCGTTTTTTTGAAAATACGGTGGAAATAAGACAGATCTCGGTAACCCAGATATTCGGATATCTCTCCGGCCGTCAACAAAGAATCTTTAAGCATATAAACGGCCGTCTTCATACGCACCGAATGGGCATATTCGCTGATCGTTTGTCCGGTAGAACGCTTGAACAATGCCGCAGCGTGATTGGGCGTGCGCCCTATGGCGGCGCCCAGCTCTTCTTTCGTAATTTTTTCTCTATAGTGGCCGGCGATATACGCCTTCATCCGTTCGGCCAGCAGCGCCGAGGAAGGGCTAAGCGGTTCTCTGAGCAGTTCGCGGCTGCAGAGCGCGGCGAGCTCCGTCAAGATCGCCTCGCAGCGATGCGTCGCGAAGGGCGCCTGTTCCTGCCACTCGTCGAGCAGCAGTTTTAACCGGTCTGCCATCCATTCGTAGATGGCGGGCTTCAAGATCCGGGGGACTCGATCGTCGACTAAAGGCAGCCCGGTTCGCGCATTAGTACGTTCGAGGCAGGCGACGTATTTTTCATGGAAGATGTTCGGCAAGGTCTCCGGCTCATACGAGGATTCAGACGGAATATAGACGACGTCGCCCTTGGCGGCTGTATATAGGGTGCCATCGACTTGATAACGGATTTGACCGTAGGTGACGACGGCTAGCATATCGAACGAACGCTCGGCGAGACGATCTTCTCCCAGGTGTATTCCCCGTTCAAGACGATAGTCTATGAGTTTGAACATCCGGCTAATCTCCATTTCTATCGTACAATAGTCTATTAATCATACTATAATTCATATTCAAGCGGGCGAGATCGGACTAAAATGAGTAATATAATGTCGAATAAGGGTTTTGAAGAGAGGAAGAGCATGTTGAGAAAAACGAAAATCGTATGTACCATGGGACCGGCTTGCGATTCCGTAGAAACGTTAAAAAGAATGATCGGCGCCGGAATGAACGTTGCCCGGCTCAATATGGCGCACGGCGAATTGGCCGACCACAGCGGACGTATCGCCCGCATCCGGGAGGCAGCCGGCGCGATGAATGCGCTCGTGCCGATCTTGATGGACATTAAAGGGCCGGAGGTGCGGATCGGCAAGCTGGGTGAACCGGGCGAGCTGAAGGCAGGCGATACGCTCGTGCTGACGACCGAGACGATTATCGGCGATCTGAAGCGCATCTCCGTGAATTACAGCGAGCTGCCGCTCGTCGTCAAGCCGGGCAACCGGATTCTCATCGACGACGGCTTGATCGAGCTGACGGTGACGGGCGTGACGGAGACCGAAGTCATCACGACCGTCGTCAACGGCGGCGTCATCAAGTCCAGCAAAGGCGTGAACCTGCCAGGCATCAAGACGACGCTTCCGGGCGTTACCGAGCGCGATATCATGCATATTAAGTACGGCGTGGGCGAAAAGATCGATATTATAGCGCCTTCGTTCGTTCGGCGAGCCGAAGATATTTTGCAAATCCGCGGACTGCTGGAAGAGCTGGGCGCACCGCATATCCAGATCATCTCGAAAATCGAAAACGAGGAAGGCGTAGATAATCTGGATGCCATTATCGAAGCGTCCGACGGCATCATGGTCGCGCGCGGCGACCTCGGCGTCGAGATCCCGGTCGAGGAAGTGCCGATGATCCAGCGTCAAATGATCGAAAAGTGCAACCGGGCGGGCAAGCCGGTCATCGTCGCGACCCATATGCTCGATTCGATGCAGGTTAACCCTCGTCCGACTCGCGCGGAAGTGAGCGACGTAGCGAACGCCGTCATCCAGGGCGCGGACTCCGTCATGCTGTCCGGCGAGTCCGCTGCGGGCAAATATCCGGTCGAGTCGGTGGCGACGATGTCCAACATCGCGCTGAAGGCCGAGTCCATGCTCGACTACAAGGCCGAATTTTTGCAGCGCACCCGGTACCAGCCGGCGACGACGACCGAGGTCATCAGCCAGGCGGTCGTCAGCTCATCACTGGAGCTCGGCGTCAAGGCGATTCTGACTCCGACGGAGAGCGGGTTCACGGCGCGCATGGTATCCAAGTACCGCCCGCAAGCGCCGGTCGTCGCCATCGCTTACGACGATAAAGCGCTCATGCGCCTCTGCCTGCTCTGGGGCGTCGTGCCGGTGAAAGGCAGCAAGGAGCTGTCGACGGACGCGCTGATCGCCGCCGCCGTCGGACACGGACGCGACAGCGGTTTGATCGCCTCCGGCGACCATGTCGTCATTACGGCCGGCACGCCGATGGGCAAGTCGGGAACGACGAACTTGATCAAGATCGAGCAGGTCGTTTAACGGCATTAATCATATCGCGCATCGAATCGCAACGCTATCGAACAGGGATGAGGCGGAGTCTTCCGCTTCATCCCTGTTTTTATTGAACGGGCGGCTGCCTCGTTATGGAAAAGACTTCGCGATATGTTACAATCGGCCCAATGGCTGCATTTGATTGATAACAATTCGAAGGCGAGGGATACGCGGATGCTCTTCAGGATCGAACGGGATTTTCTAGGCGAGAGAGAAGTTCCGATCGAAGCTTATTATGGGATTCAGACGATGCGGGCGATCGAAAATTTTCCAATAACGGGCATTCCGGTGCATCACGAGCTGATCGTCGCTCTGGCTCATGTCAAAAAGGCGGCGGCCCGCGCGAACGCGTCGACGCACATGCTCCCCGAGCCGATTGCGGACGCGATCGTTCAGGCGGCCGACGAGATCATTAGAGGCGAGCTGGCCGATCAGTTCATCGTGGATTCGATTCAAGGCGGAGCGGGTACGTCGATCAATATGAACATGAACGAAGTGCTCGCGAACCGCGCGCTCGAGATCATGGGCAAGAAAAAAGGCGATTATTTTAATTGCAGCCCGAACAATCACGTGAACATGTCCCAGTCGACCAACGATGCGATTCCGACCGCGCTTAAGATCGCGGCTTATTTGCAGGCCCATCGTCTGCTGGAAACGCTGGAGACGCTTCAGCGCGGCTTCATGGACAAGGCTTCGCAATGGGACGGCGTCATCAAGATGGGCCGTACGCATCTTCAGGATGCAGTGCCGATCCGGCTGGGACAGGAATTCGGCGCCTATGCCGCCGTCCTCGGCAGGGACATCAAGCGCATCGCCAGCGCGACGGCGCACCTGCTGTCCGTGAATATGGGCGCGACGGCCGTCGGCACGGGGCTGAACGCCAAGCCCGAATACATAACTGAAGTGGTGCGATCGATGGCGGAGGACCTCGGCATCGCGCTCGTCTCCGCCGACAATCTCGTGGACGCGACGCAGAACACGGACGCATACACGGAGCTGTCGGCAGCGCTAAAGGTTTGCGCGGTCAATCTGTCGAAAATTTGCAACGATATCCGCATGATGGCCTCCGGACCTCGCGCAGGCTTGGGAGAGCTTGCGCTTCCGCCGCGCCAGCCCGGCTCCTCGATCATGCCGGGCAAGGTAAACCCGGTCATGGCCGAAGTCGTCAACCAGACGGCATTTCAGGTGATCGGCAACGACCACACCATATGCCTCGCCTCCGAGGCCGGTCAGTTCGAGTTGAACGTCATGGGGCCGGTCATCGCCATGAACCTGCTTCAGTCGCTGCGCATTTTGCGCAACGCCGTCGATGTGTTCGTGAAGCATGCGCTCGAAGGCATGGAGGCGAACCGCGACCGCTGCGAGGCATACGTACGGGACAGCTTCGGGATCGTGACGGCGCTTAATCCGCATCTGGGCTACGAGGTGGCCGCGGGGCTCGTCAAGGAAGCGCTCAAGACCGGTCAGCCGATTCGGGACATCATCTTGGAGCGCGGGCTGCTGACGCAGGAGGAGATCGATATTATCCTCGATCCGTACCAGATGACATCTCCTGGCATTTCGGGCGAATGGCTGATCGGCAAAAGCGGCGAATGATAAGCCGCTGCCGGCGCGACCGGGTAGCATGCAATCGATCCTGACATTTTCCGGGGGAGGGGAATGGCGATGGGCTTGGAAAAAAGGACTCTTGGCCGAACGGGACTCGAAGTAACGCCGATCGGATTCGGCTCGATGGAGCTGCGGGGCGACCGCGTATGGAGCGGCAGGCCGGTGGACGACGCAGAAGCGGGCCGCGTGCTGAACGAGGTGCTGGATCAAGGCATTAATTTTATCGACACCGCGTACTCCTACGGTATCGCTGAGACGTTGATCGGCAAGCATTTGTCGCACCGCCGCGACGATTTTTTTCTTGCGACCAAATGCGGCAGGGACGTGATCGATCGCGGCGATCAGCTCGATACGCCGCATCGCTGGGACAGGGCGTTTCTCGAGGAGAGCTTCGACGAGAGCCTTAGGCGGATGAAAACCGACTACGCGGACCTGCTGCAACTGCACGGTCCGATGCCGGAGGACGCGGAAAAAGAAGCGCTCGTCGACTGGCTGCGAGGCATTCAACGCGCGGGCAAGGCACGCTGGATCGGCATCTCCACTTTTTTGCCGTCCGCGCCGCACTTTATCCGATCGGCGGATTACGATACGATCCAACTGCCCTATTCGGGACTCGAACGTGCGCATGAGGGCCTGATCGCCGAAGCGGCGCGACTTGGTGCGGGCGTCATCGTACGGGGCGGCGTAGGCAGAGGGGAGCCCGGCGCAGGACTCGGACAGCAGGACCAATGGGCGTACTGGGAACAGGCGCGACTGGACGAGCTGCTCGCGGAAGGCGAGACCCGCACCGGATTCATGCTCCGATTCACGCTGAGCCATCCGGACATCTCGACAATCATCGTCGGAACGAAAAACCCCGCGCATCTTCGCGAGAACGTCGCTCAGGCTTCGAAAGGGAAACTGCCGGCCGACGTCTATGAGGAAGCGAAGCGCAGACTCGCTGCTGCAGGGTCCAAGTCCGCGACCGAATAAAACGGACAGTCCGAGCAAAGCGGGTTACAGAAATCCCCCCGGGGGTCCGGATAATAGAAGTGCAAGCTTCGGTAAGGAACGAAGATATTTTGAGGGAGTGCAAGGAAAGAAAAATTCAATTACTGTAAGGAAAAGAAAGGCAATGAGCAAAGAAACAGATTCTCTTGCGAGAACTGATTCTTTGCTTTTTGGCGTTTTCCAAACTCGCGTCATGATCCATGTAGCCGTGCCAAGTAATCCGACAAGAGAAAAAGCTTAACAAAAACCTGGTGTCGCACGAACGTCCGGTGGTTTCGCTTTATGTTTATTGGTTTCTTGAACTCCCTGGCCCAATTGTTCTCCGAAATTGTATAACCCCCACGTTAAATCAAGCTATGTCACTATCTTATGCTCTGGATGATTGGATTTAGTCCCGGTCTGCCGACGCTTGGAGTGCCTCTCCTTGAAGGTGAAAACCGGCAGAAACATCGTTCAAAACGGAAAAATAATTGTAAATTTTAACATTTCTTTAACAATGTAAGCGATTAAATTGTGTCATGTTTGGGTGTGTTCGTCTTGATGTTTCGGTTTCATTTATGATACTATACGATCGCATAATTGGTCATAAATGGCAGTAGAAGTAATGGAATGTATACATACATCTAGCGAGCCGCCCCTTTGATGGCCGAAACACTGCAAAGAGCAGGGGGAAAGGGAGAAACGGATGGAAATGGCGCAACGGGCTGGACTCGAGGATGAAGCGAGAGAGTCTACTGGTTCGTACGACTGCGATGCCGAATATATTCGGGACGAAATGAAAAGGTTGGATCTTTTAATTCGCATTCGAATTTTGGAAGCGCAGGATGAGTCGGAGGCTGGTCCGCAAGAAAATGCGCTTGATTCGCTGCGCGGTCTCGTATTGACGGAAGAAAGGATGCTGAGACTGCTCGACGGCTCGTCGGACGGCGAGGTTCCTCTCACGGCAGCGCGAATCGCGGAGCTGCAGGGACTGATCGCCGCCATCTGGCGGATGGATCAGCTTATCGCGGAACGCAAAGCGCAGGCAAGGGCTGAAGGGATCTCGCTAACGCTTCCGGCCATCGTCGAACGCCTTGGATTAACCTCGTTTGAGGAGCAATGCTTGCTCGTCTGTCTTGCACCGGAGTGGGACGCCAAGTACGGCAAGCTTTTTGCCTACTTGCACGACGACGTAATGCAAAAGGAGCCGACGGTCGAGCTGCTGCTCAGACTCCTGTGCACGAAGTATCGGGAGCGGGTTTTCGCGCGGCAGTGCTTTGCTTCGTCCGCGCCGCTTCTCAAGCACCGGCTACTGGAAATCGGTGCCCGCGGAGGAGAGGAGGCGCCGGGCCCTACGCTTCTGGCGGAGACGGTTAGACTTGACCGCAGCATCGCCGAGCGGCTGCTTGGACATCGGCTTCCGGATGCGAAGCTCGAAGGCGCGGCGGTTCTCCTCGCGCCGGGAGAGAAGGAAGCCGATGGGCCGCCGGTTTTGCTGCTGCCGCCGGATCGCTTGGAGCGTGCGGTGCGGCTGTTGCGGCAGCATGAGGCGGGACTTCTCGGACGCAAGAAGTCGGCGGATCAAGCAAAAATAAACGTCGCTGCCGAGCGAAAGGCCGCCCTGCTTCTGCTGCACGGTCCGTCCGGCGCGGGCAAGCGGGAAACGGCCGCCCTGGTCTGCGAAGAGCTCAACGCGCGGCGCGTACGGGCGCGAACTCGCGACTTGCTCAACCATCGGTTAGGCTTTGCGGAGGCCGTCTGGCGCCTGTGCCGCGAAGCTTGGCTGGAGGAGGCCGTCCTCATCCTCGAGGAGGCCGATTCGCTGTTCGAAGCCGAGCCCGGCAAGACGGCGCCGATAGCCGTGCTGTTCGAGCCGCTGGAGCGGTACGGACTGGCGGCGCTGCTGCTTGGCGAACGGGCGCAGCCGATTGCGCGTGCGGCCGCCGATTTTCGCGGCGCGTTCGCAGCGCTCGGGTTTCCGCTGCCGGATTCGGCCTCCGCCGCCGAACTGTGGCGCGGTCTTGCGGCGGCTTACCCTTGCGAGAACGGCTTCGATCCCGCCGCGTTCTCCAATAAGTTCCGCTTCTCGCCGGGCAAGATCGATGCGGCCTTCCGCGGCGCATGGAACCGAGCGCGCTGGCGCGACTCGGAAGCAGGCGCGATCCGCGAGGCCGATCTGCTCGCCGCCTGCTACGAACAGACGAATCATAAACTCGGCGCGCTGGCGGAGCGGGTCGTTCCCCGTTGCGGCTGGGAAGACCTGATTCTCCCCGACGACCAGTCCCGGCTATTGAGAGAGCTGGTTCAGCAGGTCCGCTACCGCACGGTCGTCTATGACGACTGGGGTTTCGGGAGCAAGCGGGTCCGGGGCCGCGGACTCAATGCTCTGTTCCACGGACCTCCGGGTACGGGCAAGACGACGGCCGCCGAGGTCATCGCGCTGGAGCTCGGACAGGAGCTGTACCGGATCGACCTTTCGCAAATCGTGAGCAAGTATATCGGCGAAACCGAGAAAAACCTGCAGCGCGTATTCCAAGAGGCGGAGGAAAGCTGCGCGATCCTGTTCTTTGACGAGGCCGACGCGATATTCGGCAAGCGCACGGAAGTCAAGGACGCGCACGACCGGCACGCGAACACCGAAATTGCGTATCTGCTGCAGCGAATGGAGGCATACGACGGCATTACGATATTGGCGACGAATCTGCTCGGCAATCTCGATGAGGCGTTTATCCGCCGGATGGCGTTCAGCGTCCTTTTCCCGCTTCCGGACGAGGAGCAGCGGCTTCGGATCTGGGAGGCCATGTTCCCGCCCGCCGCACCGAGAAGCGGCGACGTCGATCTTGTGTTTCTCGCGCGGCAGTTTGCGTTGTCCGGAGGCCATATTCGCAACATCGTCCATACCGCGGCATTTTTCGCCGCAGAGCAATCTGCGGCCATCGGCATGACGCATGTGCTGCGCGCCGTTCGCCGGGAGATGGAGAAGATGGGCCGAATGGTGCGCAAGGAGGATTTCGGTCCCTACGGACCGTTCTAACCAAGGAAAGGAGGAAAGGGATGAGCGGGGATACGACGATTGCCGATATCGGAGAAACACTCATAAGGCTTCTGAGGGACGGGATGAGCGACCTCGTCGCGCCGAACGCGATCGCGCTGCAATCGCCGGCTGATCTCGCGGGACAGACCGCAAGGGTCACTTTGTTTCTATGCGGCATCGCCGAAAACCCTTACATGCGCAACCAGGAGCCGGCATACAGAAGCGGGGAACGTCTCGCTCTTGCTCCGCTCGTCGTCGATCTGCGCTATATGCTGACCGTTTATTCTTACGTCCAGGACTTGACTGAGCGATCGCTGGAGGAGCATCGGCTGCTCGGCCGCGCCATGCGGCTGCTGCACGAGCACGCCTCCATCGGAGGCTCGATGCTGCAAGGCGGGCTCTCGGGCGGAACGGCACGGCTGAGAATCGCGCTGGAGTCCGTGCCGCTGTCGGAAATAACGGAGCTGTGGAGCGCGTTCCCCGGCCAGGCGATGCGGCCTTCGATCTTCTATACGGTGTCCTCGGCGACAATCGAGCCTGCCGTCGTAGCGACGCCGAGCCGCGTCTCGGTCCGGAGCGCCCGCTATCTCGGCCATTCGGGAGAGGAGGGATAAAAAGGAATGGAGCGATCTACATACGGCGAGACCACACTTCGCTTGTCCGCCGTTATGCGGCTGCGCGACCGGATCAGCCCCGATGGTTCGGCGCTCGATCCGGTCCGCGTTCGGGCCGAAGAAACCGGGCATTACGCGCGGCGCGCTTCCGGGGGGTTCTACGTCCTCTGCAATCTGCCGCCGGGTACGCATCGGTTGGTCGTCGAATCGCCGCATTACCATCTGGAGACGCGCACGATCGACCTCCCTGCCGAACCCGGCAGCCCGCCGATGCTCGACGTCGAACTGAAGCCGAATCGGATGTATCCGATGCCGGACGGAATGACGCTTCTGCGCGGCGCGGTCCAAGAAGCCGGGGGCCAATGGGCGATCGGAGCGTCCGTTACGGCGGCGTTGAACGGTCCGCATACAACCGTAAAGGCGCGCCTCAAGGAGCCTGCTTCGGCTGGCGACGACGAGCTGCGGTTGACGAGCATTCAAGGCGAGCTCAAGGCGGGCGATATACTGTACGTCCGAAATGCAGAATTCGGGAAGTCGGAATACGTCGTTCTTCGGGCGCCGCTGCCGGCCGATCCCGCGACAGGCCCTTGGCTGCTTGCCGCTCCTCTCGGCTTCTCCCATCCGGCGAACGCGCCGCTTAACGGAACCGAGACGCAGGAAATCGTGCAAACGTTCGCCGACGGGGACGGCGAGTACGTGCTGCCGTTCATTCGTGCGAACGCCCGAGCGATGCTCGCGCGAATCGTCCTTGCGTCTGCGGCGGGAGGCGGTACGCTTCAGCTTGACGCATCCGTGCAGGAGGGCCGGACGGTATCGCTCGGAACGAAAGTGTTCGGAGGTTGACCAATTAACCATTTATAACGATCGAAGGAGGCTTTATCCATGCCTGAGTACTTATCGCCAGGAGTCTATGTGGAAGAAATCCAAATCGGGGGCAAGCCCGTGGAAGGCGTGTCGACCAGCACAGCGGGGTTTCTGGGCGTGACGGAGCGCGGTCCGTCGACGCCGCAGCTCGTCACGAGCTGGCTCGATTACCAACGGCTGTTCGGCTCGTACTTCGGAAGCGGCGAATATTTGCCGCATGCGGTGCAAGGCTTCTTCGACAACGGCGGTCAACGATGCTTTATCGCCCGCGTCGTTAAGGCGAACGCTTCGAAGGCGCAGCTTAAGCTCAAAGCAAGCTCGGCGAACGCACTGACTTTGACTGCGATCGGAGAAGGAACGTGGGGGAACCGGATCGGCGCCAAGGTGACGGCGGGTTCCCTTAGCGGTTTTAAGCTCAGCCTTTATTATTGGAATCAACCGCTCGAGGTTTTCGATCCGGAGGAGAAGCCGAAGACGCTGCCGCGCCCGGCCGTGTCCGAGGTGTATGACAACCTGTCCGCCGACGTGTCCTCGGCCGACTATTACGAAAAGCGCATTAACGGCGTGTCCAATCTCGTCAAGCTGGAAAAGATGTCCGGCGACAACGGGCAAGCGCCGAGCGCTGTGGCGATCGCGCTTCTGGCCGGCGGCTCCGATACGCTCGTGAGCGAAGGAACCGCGGCAGCCGTTACGGCGAATACGATCAAGCTCGCCGCCGATGCATTGTCGACGGACGATGCTTACAACGGACTGACGATCACGATCATCGACGGCGACGGCAAAGGCCAATCCCGCAAAATCGTCGATTATGTCGGCAGCACCAAAGTGGCCACGCTGGAGTCGAACTGGGATTCCGCCGCGCTGCCGACGACTTCGTCGAAGTACCGCGTAACGCAGCCGTTCAGCTACACGCTGGCCGACTACAAGCGGGACGACACGAACGTTCCGGGACAGCGCAAAGGGCTTGCCGGCTTAGCGGAGATCGACGATATCTCGCTCGTCTATACGCCGAACGCGACGGCGGTCACCGGGCTCCCCGAAGCGCTGATTACCCATTGCGAGTCGCTGAAGGACCGGTTCGCGATTTTCGACGCGCCGTCCGGTTCGCCCGCCGCGAATCTGAATCCCCGCAGCTCGCTGGAGACCAAGTATGCGGCGTATTATTACCCGTGGCTGAAGGTCGTCGATCCCGATACGGGACTGCTTCGCACGGTGCCGCCTGGCGGCCATATGGCGGGCATCTACGCTCGCACGGACACGGAACGCGGCGTTCATAAGGCGCCGGCTAACGAGACGGTTCGCGGCGCGATCGACCTCGAGTTCCAGATCACGAAGCAGGAACAGGACATCCTGAACCCGCGCGGCGTTAACGTAATCCGGGCCTTCCCGGGACGGGGCATTCGCGTCTGGGGAGCCCGGACGCTGTCCAGCGATCCGCTCTGGAAATACGTCAACGTGCGCCGGCTGTTCAACTTCCTCGAAGAGTCGATCGACGAAGGCACGCAATGGGTCGTGTTCGAGCCGAACGACGAGAAGCTTTGGGCGCGGGTTCGCCGCACGATTACGGAATTTCTTACGCGCGTATGGCGCGACGGCGCGCTGATGGGCTCGAAGCCGGAGGAGGCGTTCTTCGTCAAGGTAGATCGCTCCACGATGACCCAGGACGATATCGATAACGGCCGCCTCGTCGTCCTGATCGGCGTGGCGCCCGTGAAGCCGGCTGAATTCGTCGTGTTCCGCATCGCCCAGGTGGCGAGCGGATCGGAGGGATAATACCCGACTGCGCGGGGCCCGCTCGGGACTCCGCTCATGACGCGGCAGCAAACGAACCAACCATTTTGGAGGAGGAATAAAGGATGGCTACAGGACAACGCAAGGATCCGTTTCGCAATTTCCGATTCCGGGTCGAGATCGACGGCATTCAGCAGGCGGGCTTCAGCGACGTGACCGGCTTTGATTCGACGGTGGACGTGATCGAATATCGCGACGGCTCCGATCCGACGCACGCCCGCAAGCTGTCGGGCCTGACCAAATACGGTACGATCAGCTTGAAATGGGGCATTACCGATTCGCTGGAGCTGTACAACTGGCATAAAGAGGTCGTCGGCGGCAACATCGAACGCCGCAACGTATCGATTATCGTCATAGACGAAGCCGGCAACGACAAGGCGCGATGGGACTTCGTCAACGTATGGCCGAGCAAATACGACGCGCCCGACTTCAGCGCCAAAGGCAACGATGTCGGCATCGAAGCGCTTGATCTCGTTCACGAAGGCATGGTGCGCGTAAGCTGATTTCCGAGTCGGCAAGCAGCCTGCGGCGAGCGCCGGCCGTCTTGCCGATCCGGTATTTATAGGAAGGGGCGTTCATAGCGTGAGTTTTATGACGGAATACGATTTTACGCTGCCGCGCGGCTATGTCGACAAGCACGGCAACCTGCACAAGCAAGGGACGATGCGGCTCGCGACGGCGGCCGACGAGATTTTACCTCTTAGGGATCCTCGGGTGCAGCAGAATGCGGCCTATTTGACGATTATCCTGCTGTCTCGGGTCATCACCAAGCTGGGCGATTTGCCCGTTATCAATCCCGGGGTGATCGAGGGATTATTCTCGTCGGATCTCGCCTACCTGCAGCAGCTTTACGCCCGCATCAACGAGGGCGAGGGGAGCGACATCGATACCGAATGTCCGCAGTGCGAGCATCGGTTCAAGGCGCGGGTGCTTGTCCCGGGGGAGGTATAAGCGGCTATCCTCTCGATCGTCTGTATGAGGAGATAGCTTTTATCGCTTATTACACGCATTGGTCCCACGACGAGATCATGTCGATGGAGCATCGCGACCGCACCCGCTGGTGCGAGGAAATATCGAAAATCAATCGCAAGCTGAGCCCCGAACCGGAAAATATATTTAAGCTGTAGGAGCGCAATCACCGGAGGGACTCGGCGGGAGGAGCATGTACATGGCGCCGTTAATTCGGATGGACCCGCTTGGCGCGTATCGATTTCGGGTCGAGATCGACGGTCTGGTCGTCGGCGGCTTCTCCGAAGTGACCGGCCTGCAGGCGGAGACCGAGGTCGAGACGTACCGCGAAGGGGGGGCGAACGGCTTCGCCTACAAGCTGCCTAAGACGACGTCGAGTCCGAATCTTGTCTTGAAGCGGGGCATGACCTATTCCGATCTGCTATGGCGGTGGTATCAAAAAGTCGTCTACGGAGCCTTCGAGCGTCTTAGCGGATCGGTCATCCTGCTGGATGAATGGGGCGGAGAAGCTCGGCGATGGAATTTCGTCGGGGCATACCCCGTCAAGTGGATCGGGCCCGAGCTGCGCGGCGACCAAAGTCAGCTTGCGTTCGAGACGATCGAGCTGGCGCATCACGGCCTGCTGACGGAGTAATAGGCAACCAAGGAGGGGCGCGTGTGCCGGGGAATCGGGAGAACGGAATGGGAAGTTCGGCGGCTCGGCACGCCCGTTTTGCGGAAGGGATCGCCGCCAAATACAAGTACGGAAGGCGAAGGCAGGACTCGTTGCCGGTGCTGTCGCTGCATTTTCGCGAGAAGCTCGCCGGGACCGGCCAAGATGCCCCGGCTCACGGCTTTGCCGCTGCCGCGATGCGCGGCGGATTCTGGCCGCAGGCAACCGTATTCCGTTTGGCCGGGAAGGAGCTGCCTCGTAAAAGCGCCGGTGCTTCGACCGGTGACAGCCCTAATTCGGGCGTGACGCGAAGCGGCGCGTATGCGTCCGCACGGCACGCAGATTCGCCCGTTCGAGCCGCAATCGCCGCGACTTTTGCGTCACAGCTTGCTTCACGCGTACAAGTCATCGGGCGGAAGAATGCGACGATGCGCGTGGATGCTTCGGCTGCGGCCTTCGTTCCGCATGGCGGCGCAGCGGGGACGGGAGTGACACGCCCGACTGCTTCGTATCCGGTCAACGACCGGACGTCGCATGCGGCTCGTGCCGAGGTGAAGAGCGACGCGGTCAGTCCCATCCAACTACATAACCGGCACGCCGGAGCGGAAGCCGCGTTCAAGCCGAAGGCACGGCCGCATCCCGGAACCGCCGAGCTGACGATGGCGAACGGCCGTCCGGCAGGGAGCGGTCCGGCTCAAGCCAGGTCCGCCGGACCTAACGCCTCGGCTTACATGCCGACGATCATGTCCTCGATTGCCGGAACTTATTCGGGGGAAGCTCGCCAAAGAAGCTCGCGGCGTCCGTTCGCTCCAACGGTAACAGCTCCCACGGCTCGGCGCGCCGCTGCATCAAGCGAGCTCGGCTTTGATCGTCCGTCCCGGCGCACCTCTTCGGCGGAGGACTCGACCGTTAACGCATTTGTGAAGCAGCCGAAGAGCACCCATTCGAATTCAGCCGCCCCGAAGATTCTTTACATGAACACAACCTCCTTGAATGCGGCTCCTTTGCAGGCGGCACGGGACAATCCGCAGCGCGTCGTCCCGGCACCGCCTGTCTCCGAACGAGCAGCTTGGAGCTTCTCGAGGACGACAGCCTTGGCCGGCTCGGCAGCAAGGCCGAGGGTGCATACGCTGGCCCAGCGCGTACATACGCGAGCGGTAGCTTATGCCGGAGCGTCTAATCGTCCGTTGACGGCGCAGGAAGCGCCCGGTTCTCCGCAGGCAGCATCGGCGCCGCCGACCGCAGCCGAGCTCGCCGTCGCAAGAAAGCCTGCGTCCGCTCGGAGCGCCGGAGCTCCGCCGACGCCGGCGCTGACGCAACGGGCGCCGGCTTCCGCTTCTCCGGCGCAGCCGACGACGGCCGCGGCTTCTGCGCGCCAGGAGACGGTCGCCAGCCGAGCCGAGACCGCGGCGTCGCCGGTGCCGGCGTCCTCGGCAGCGGAGAAGGCTTCAGCTCAGGCAATAGACCTCAAGCAACTGACGGAGCAGGTGTACCGATTGCTCGAGCGCAAACTGCGTATCGAAAAGCAGCGCAAAGGGCTGTAGCAGCATGGGAAGAGGAGATGAAGCATGGCTCTAGAGAAGGCGCTTATCCAGCCGCTTGGCGACAATGGGGCCGCGAACGGCCCGCCGGTCAAGGTTCTGTTCAATCCCACGGAATATTCGATCGAGCGCAGCAACCAGTTCCATACGGTCGCGCTGCCGGGACTGTCCGCGCCGGCGACGCAGTTCGTAAGCGGCAACGCGCGGATATTGACGATGGATTTGTTTTTCGACTCTTACGAACGCGGCGAGGACGTGCGGCTCTATACGCGGCGCGTGACCGGACTCATGGACATCAACAGCAAGCTGAACGCGCCTCCGGTATGCAAGTTCATCTGGGGCAAGCTCGAATTCAAGGCGGTCGTCGAACGGGTTCAGCAGCGATATACGATGTTCATGGACAACGGCGTGCTGGTAAGAGCGACGCTGC